>Ga0209520_10000002_pt1 | contig 212632 bp, 396 predicted proteins | sample Rifsed16ft1_FD_184009 | JGI IMG/M metagenome (GOLD analysis project Ga0209520, IMG submission 184009) | Soil microbial communities from Rifle, Colorado, USA - sediment 16ft 1 (version 2) | ecosystem: Environmental > Terrestrial > Deep subsurface > Rock core/Sediment | place: Rifle, Colorado...
TTATTGATTCTTTCATATTAAACGTTTTTATTAATGTATTTGTTTAAACCATCCGGCATTTTCCGCATTTGTGAAATCCATATCCGGATGATAAGTATGGAAAACACATCCATAAATGATAGACTTTACCCTGAGTCTATGTTGAATTTCGTACAAAGACCTATCTTGTGATTGACATCTCTTCTTCCTAAGGTTACGATAGCTGGCACTAAACTCTTTTCCAGACATAGGAATAGCCTGCAGGTAGATAATTGTCTTTTCTTCTTTAGTTAGTGTTATGACCTTATTCATAAGTAAAAACAAATGTGTTATTTTTTATTTTAGCCTCAACAAGTCCATATGGCTCTTCATGAAAATAAGAATCACCGAGCTTGACATAATTTTTTTCATTTAATCCCATAATTAAAGACACAACTGATGTATTTGATAAAGCTGTAATTGTTTCTTTAATACAGATTCCTTCTTTATTAAATTCAAACAAACAAATGCAACCACTAACATTATTTAAAAGAATGTATTTATCTTCTTCATATGAGAAATCCACCTTTTGATTTTTTAAAACAGTGGATATATATTCTTTTGACTGGCTCAAATATTGAGCTGATACATTCAAAGATATTAGCAAGAAAAAGATTATTGTTTTCATAATAATTATATTTAAAGTTGCTATTGAATTTTTATTTTTTTATTTCCTTTTGTATCAATATGAGGTTTTAGAATGTCTAATGATTTGTCGCGCAATCCGATTCTTATTGCTGTATCCATTTCTCCTTCGCTAATTTTAGAATGGTTACAACTTTTATCAGTACATCTCCACCTTATCCAAGCACGTTTCTTTAAAGAGCCTTTTATGTGTTTTTCAATAATCATCGGTTGTGAACAAACATCACAAGGCGTTTCTAAATGAACTCTCGTAATTGGCTTCGTAACACCATTTTTACATAGTGTTGGAGTTGTTACATAAACTTTTTCTGTTTTCATTATTTTAGTATTTTTCAATCATTACTATTTTTGTTGACAAATTATTAGTTTGACGTCTCCAAAAATACATTTTGCTTTTATCAACATTAAGTGTTCCATCATATGAATAGTAATTTCCGCATCCTAAATATTCAATATTTTTAACATCTTCATAAGAATTTTTATACTTAGATGCATAATCTATTTCTAATATTTCCCCTTTTATTGTGGCGAATACTGGCCGTTTAGTTGAGATAAGTTCAAATACATTCATTATTTTAATTTTCTTCTTTTCTTTTGTTTTACCTTTAAAAAATTAATTTCTTCCTTGAGAGATATAATTAAATTGCTTTTATTTTCAATTAAAATAGAAATATCATTTACATCGTTCCACGCTTTTATTATTCCGCCTTCTGTGGTATTTTGCTTTATTTCATTATTACACTTTTTACAAGTTGCAGTTGATATAAAGCCATATTTATCTTCATATTCTTCTATTTTTATATCATCATTGTCGCATTTTATACAGCTCGAAACAAATAGCTCTACTATTTTTTCAGAAGATGGAATGTGTATTTTTTGTTTGTGTATCATTTTCCAAAGATAATAATATTTTCTTTATTTACTAATTTTTTTCATTAAATTTATCAGTATTTTTTAAAAGGCTTATACTTTCATAGCTAAATTTTTCAGGTGAGCTCTTTTCAATTAAAACGCTACGAGTTAAAACATCTACACCTAATCTTTTTCTGTAATTGCATATTTTATAACCCATCTCACATTGTTCTTCTGTGTAATCATAAAACAATCCAAAAATATTATAAACATCATTTTTAAAAACCGAATTATTTCCACAAATAGGACATTCTTTACCAGTGGATGATATTTTTTGTAAAGTTATCATTTTTTACAATTAAACGGATTTTTTATTTATTTGTTTGCAGTGCTTTTTTAGAATTACATAATTTTTGTGTTTGACTTCATCCACAACTGTATAAAAATCTGAAAACTTATAATATAAAAGCCAACTATATTCTGCAAATTCTCCATTATAACACTCTCTTACATGAAATATTTTTCCTATAAAATTTGTATACCACCAAGAAACGACCACCTCAACATCATTTTCAAATCTAAAATCAGCGATTTCTATTCTGATGGGATATTTTTCTATTAATACACTTCTTGTTAAAATGCTGTATGATAAAAATTTATTCATATCTTCTTTGTACAATGTCTTTTTAAAATTACAGCTCCTATTATATTTCTTCCATAAAATTCTTCCAGAAATATTTGTTCTCCAATAAATTTTTTAAAAATATAAAGTTCATTATCATTCTGATAATCAGCAACCTGAAAAACCTCTCCAACAAATTCAGAATACCAATATAAGTTTAATAAATGAAAATCATCATGCGGTAATATTCTTACCTTTATAAAAGCTTTTTCAGTTAAAACTTCTCTTGTTGCTATATTGTTTTTCATACTGGTTTTTTGCAATGTTTCTTTAAAATATAGTCTCCTTCATTTTTTCCTTTTGTTGATACTGTATAAAAGTTGTTATAATTTGTTTTTGCAATCCATTCTTTATTAAAACTTGCAAAATCTTCTTTTGTACAATTATTCACATGAAAAATCATTCCATTAAATTTTTCTTTAACATACCACCAAGTTCTAAATGGATGCTCAATATCTTCTCTGTTTGGTAAATATATTCTAATCCTAATTGGATATTTTTCAACTAATACCTCTCGAGACGCTACATCTTCGTTTTTCATACCGGTTTTTTGCAATGTTTTTTTAAAATGATACTACCTTCTTCGGCTCCTCCTGAAACTTTATAAAAATCTAAAGTGTTCCTACCTGTCCATGCTACACGTTTTGTGTCACTCAATTCTGTGACATGAAAACTTTCACCAATGCGTAGTTGATACCACCAAGATATATTGGCATCTGCATCACTTTCTAAAGAATAGTCAGACACGGTTATTCTTTTAGGGAATTTTTCAAACAACACTTCTCTATTTAAGGAGGGAGAATTATCCATGAGCCTTGAGTATGTTTAAATTAATTTTAGGGAGAATTATACCAAAAGGTATGTATACCACTTGGTATAAAAATATTTCACAATTCATTAAGTTCTCTGTTTAAATTATTCTCTTTATTCATTTCTCCCCACATTCCTTTGTTATACATTGAAACGTATGTTTTGAATATATCCAATTCTTCTCTATGACTCATTGAAAGTAATTTGCCAGCAGTTGTATATGAAAGTGCTTTAAATTTTGGATTTAATTCTTCTAAAAAAGTCCCATCTTCTAATTTATTCTGACTAAAATATCCAGGAAATTTAAAAACAGGGAAAGACTCCATACAAAGACCATTCCTGTCTAATAAATCATAATTTAAACATGATTTAATAAATTCGTGCTTTGCACTTGCGGGTATTGCCAATAGCATAGAAAAAGAAAATTGATTACCGGAAACAAAAAGTTGATTATAATGACTTTTATTAATAAGTGGATTAATGTTGTAGACGTTATGAAAAATTTCTGATGATTCATTTAATATTATTTGAAGAATAATTATTCTTGCTATTATAATATTTGAAGACTTTTTTCTAAATATAATAGAAGATAGCTTTTTGCTTTCTTGATAAACTAAAACTATATTTTTATTTTCTTTAAAAGAAGTGCCAATGTATTTCTTTTCCTCTTTTGATAATGGTATTACCTCAGTTGATAAAAATTTTGTACGAGTTATAAAACCCATAATTAAATCCAGTCTTCTATTTGATTTTTCGACAAGAACAACTCTTGAAGAAGTATAATCATTATTTTTTATATGTGAGCTGGGCTTTTTCATCTTATATATTAAACGAAAATTATGATTTGAAGTTGTATTTTAAATCTGTAGCATCAATTAATTTAAAAAATTTTTCATCAAAAGTTGAACGTCCAAAATATAATTTTTTTTTAGTTGTAAATTCTTTTAACTTTTCAATGTGCTTTATTCCATTTAAAAATTTGATCACTTCCGTACGCTTCATTTTAAACTTTCTTTCAAAGCCAATCCATATTAAATCATCAAACCAAAATATATCACCATAGTCTAAATTTGGCTCTCTAATTTCATATTGAAACAGAATCTTACCAGCCTTAACATAAAAATAAAAGTTTGGATATTCTTCACATGTATTAATTTCACATCCTTCCAAAAACGAAAGAAAAAACACTTCCATATCATTTTTTAGTGAGAATTTTTCAGTTAGTACTTTCCGAGTTATGGACAATTTTACTTTCATAATTTACAAATATAGCAAAAAACCTCAATTAAGAGGGTTTTTGTTTGAAATTTATATCGTTCTCCCCTTCACCAATCGCTCTTTAGCTTTGAGCTTATTAAGCTTCTTAGCTTCAATTAAAAGGAACACGTTTCCATCTTGTGTAACGTAATTCTTATTTGCGTACTGTATTGTTCCAACTCCTCCTGCCCATTCTTTTGACATTAAACTATAGCAACCCTCCCCACCATTATTTCCAAATAGAATAAACTTTCCATCGCCAACCTCAAAACTGAATAAAAATCTATTATCATCAAGAACTTGTTCCACAATACATTTTGTGTTTCTGGGTATAATGACAGTTTCTATGTCATTTTTATTTATCATAAGGAGCATGCCATCAGAAATTTTTGCCTCGCCATCTTGATTGGCTTTTACTAAAACGATTTTCCCAGAAGTATAGAATTGTATCTTCTTTAGTTTTTCTTCAGAAAATTGGTATTCCTTTTGAATGCTTGACGTGTAGGCTATTTTCTTCGAAACACAAGAAGAAAATAAAAGGGAGATTAATACTGACAATATTAAAATTAAATTTTTCATAACGTTGTTTTTAAGTGAATTTATGTTTTATTGAATTGCTCCAGCTGCTTTTGTGGTTTTGACGTATATTACTCCGGCAATAGCCGTCATAAATATTCCCACAACCATTCCAATATTCCTTTTGACTTCCTGGGTTATTGGACCGGCTACTTTATTTGAAACTTGATTATTACTTTTATTTCTGAATATGGGCTGTGAAATTCCATTTCCATAACTTGATGAACTTCTCCAGTTTTCTGCTGATTCTGGAGAGGCTGTATAACTTTCGTAAGTTTTCTTGTTATCTTCCCTGATGTTTTTTTGAGCAAAACAAAAAGTTGAGATACAAATAATTGATAAAATTAAAATTTCTTTTTTCATGGCGTTTGTTTTGTGGTTTTTAACTTACTTTTTTCTTTTATTTCACCCATAGCTTGATAAATATACAATTTACCAAAATAACTTCTTGGCATCTTATCAACAAGATTACTCAGTCCTTTTTCGTCTTTTCGTTTTAAACAATCGGAAATATAATCTTTAATTAAATTATCCATTTTACGCTCTTCTTTAATTTGAGCCAAATGTGCTTCCTCTATCTTTTTGGATAGGTTTTTAATTTTTAAATCTGAAGGAGGTTCCATGTTGCTTGTTTTTATAATGTTAATTTAATCTACCTGCATCATCCTATTCATCACATGTTCAACAAATTTCTTCCTATTTGCTGTTTTTTCTATGAGAGTAGCTTTACTCTCTCTTTGTTCTGTTAAGTGAAGCTCTCTTACTTTACAAAACCATTCTTCAAAACCTCCAGCAAATTCCTGTGGACGTTGACGGGTTGTTTTTGAGTGTTTAGCTATAACATATTTTGGATCATAGTAAGCATCTCGTTTGATATCAAGAATGTCTTTTATTAATTTTTCTCTATCTTCATCATATAAAACTATGATTGGTTCTGAACTTGTTCTGTCTGCTAACATTTTGTGTGTTTTATTGTTGGTTTATAATGTACTATACGAAATATAAAATTAAGGTGTTACAAAAATGATATATTTATTGATAATTTTTTATTAAAAACTTATATTTATAGGAAAGCACAAATATATGAAAAAAATAAGACAAATAATAAGAAAGTTTCTTTTTGAAGCACATGGAATTCAAATTAGCGTTCACGAATTTTCAAAAGAGATAGCAACTGATATGTTAGGTGTTATAGAAGATAATTTTATAAGAATGAATAATGGAAGAGAATGGAAATTTGAAGTAGATTTTCAGTCTCCAGAAACCATAAAAAAAGACACAAAAATAAATATAGTTAAAATTGGATTTACTTTTATTTCTTCTGAGGTGTTTAAGGTGAGTGGAAGTTTTGATCCAAATAGAACAGTGCTTTTAACTGATGATAATTATAATGTTTTTATAAAATTAGAAATAGAAACAAATACAATAGAAAACGTTTTACAACAAATAGAATCAGTTGTTTCGCATGAACTTAATCATGCATTTGTTCATATAAAAGGACTGTCAGGTAAATTAAAAGCAAAAAACTTAAATTACTCAAATAAATTCACACGAGGAGAATTAAAAACCTTAATAGATAAAACTCCAGCACTTAAGGAATTTACAAAAATGATTTATATGGCAAATCCTTATGAAGTGCAATCAAGAGTGCAACAATCAGCGTTAGAACTTAAATATATAGACAAAAAAGAAGCAAAAGATACTATAGATGCACTACTTCAGTACGCACCATTAAGAGATGCTAAAATGATGATTTCTTATAATTTGGATGAAATAAATAAAGTTGATGGCCAGATATTAGAAAATTTCGTTAAAAAGTTTAATGACAACATTAAGTCAGCTTCAAAAGAAGAAAATCCAAAAACAATTTATAAAGTAGATAAGTTTTTTGATTATTGGAAAGATGTAATAAATAATGCCGGCGATAAACTTGCAAGGAAAATATATAAAATTGTCGCAGATAAACATCAAATACACGAGGGTTGTGTTTATGAATTAACGGATGGAGGAGCTTATAACATAATATTCGGAGAATCATACGGATATAATAGCCATGGCTAACATAAAAAATCCTGCCCAGAATATCTGAAACAGGATTTTTAAAAATCACTTTTGAATTTTAAGACAACACAGATTCAAATACATTCCTATTAGCTTTGATAATGGATTTAAGCTCTGATTTTCCACGATGTATTGTTGCTTTTATTGTTCCCAAAGGAATATTAAGCTCTTCTGCGATTTCGTTATAGGATTTCTCTTCAACAAAACGTTTATTCATAATAATACGGCAATTTTCTCCCAGTTTATTTACCGCCTTATTTATTAAAGATTTTTTTTGCTCTGTAATTAATATTTCTTCTGGATTAAGTGTTCCATCATCTTTCACATCAAATGAAGAATATTCATCCCCTTCGTTTCTCATTTTCTCAGAAGAAACTCCAGCACTCAAAGAAATTGTTTCCAATCTTTTTTTACGTGTGTAATCAATTAAAAAATTAGAAGCAATACGGCTTATCCAGCTATTAAACGTAAACGTCGGTTTGTACTGGTGAAGTTTTTCGAACACTCTAACGAATAACTCTGCAGTTAGGTCATCTGCCAAATCTTTATCAAATTTTAAACTTGAAGTATATTTATAATTTATTATAGCATAATAACGTTTATATAAAACAGAAAATTTTTCTTTTTTTCCAGATAAAATTTCATTTACAGCGTTAATATCTTCTTGATCTATTTTAGAAAAAACTTTTGTAGCAACAGAATTTTCTTTCGTTGCGACTTCTTTAATTATTTGTTCAACTTCTGTTACGGTTAAAACTTCCTCTGGTTTAGTTAAAACTTCTTTAAGAACCGGTTTAACTTCTTTTTCAGGAGTAACAGTGCTGGATTTTGCAGGTTTAACCAATTTATTGATTTTATAATTTTTTTCTTTAGAAGAAGCAAATGTAACTTCAATCAATTTATTTAATGAATTAATTCCTGACTTTAAACAATAACCCAAAAAAACTATGTTTTCTCCACTTAAATTTAAAATATCAACTATTCCAATTCTATCATTCGATATTTTTTTAGCACCTGATTTTGATGGGTATGACCAATCTTTCCCTTTTCGCATAGCTTTGGTAAGTGGAAATACTCTTACGTTTAACTTATCATTTTTTACTTTCCCCATTAAAGAATATAATGGAGCCAATTTGATTGCTGAAATTTTTCCTGTGTTTTTCATTTTTTCCGTTTTTTAAAGGTTTGTTTGCTCTTATTTATAGTTCTTCTTCAAGTATTTGTTTATTATCTAAATCAGCCAAAGCCATTGCAATATTGAATTCTCCAATCAAAACCGCTTTTGCAAAATTTCCATGATTTTTATCCCATTCTTGAGAAATTGTGCTTTCCTTATTAATAATACGTTTACACATATCTGCTATTACTAAGTTTTTAGAAAGCTGAAGCCTTTCTATCATTTCCATGGCTGTTAACCAAATTGTTTTTGTTTTCACGTTATCTTTTTTTAAATTAAATGTTAATCTGGGTTTTATTTCTTTAATTTCTTTTTTTCCAAATTCAAAATCAAAATAGTCTAAATCGTTAACATCATAAGAGTATTCATTATCTGCATCTAATTTTTCTTCAAGACGAACATCATTATCCTTTTTGATAACTGTTCTACGAATGCGAGAAGTTGATTTTTTCATATCTTTTTTCACATGAGTAGCCCATTCTCCATTGAGTGCTGAATTTAACTTATTTCCCGGTCTAACTTTTCCCATTACTTTGTGTTTATTTGTTTTATAATGTACTATACAAAATTTAAATGACAGGTGTTACAAAATATTAAAATAATTCCTTAACTGACTTTCCTCTATTAGAAAGTATGCCATGTTTAACTTTAGCTATTTTATCATCAGCATCAAGAATGTCATCAACATGCCTTAATCTTAATTTTTCAATAAAAGATTCCACATCTTCTTTAAGACAAAAACCAAAATACTTATTAAACAAAGTGTCAGATTTAAATCTTTCATCATCTATTTTGCCTAAATCTTCAATCCATACATGCCTAAATCCAACCATTATTTGTTTAGGAAATGACCAGATTTTTTCTTTCTTAACTGCAAGCGGTAGAGCTTTTACTTTAATACTAATTCCAGACTTTACATCTAAAGAACTGGAAACTAAATAAAGCTGAGCGTCTGTTATATCTAAATCGTCGATTTTCATTTTAGATTGTTTTGAAGTTTACAATTTATAATTTCTCTTGTTTCTACATTTTTTTGAACAATTTGTATATGAATTCTTGCGTTATCCTTTCCATTCCATTTAACCTTCAAACCATTTCTTTCAAGTACATCAACAATTTCTTTACCTTTACCAGACCAAGATAGATAACATCCTTGACTTTCTTTTAAAGAATCTAAATCTTGATTATGATAAAAAATCACTTTATCATATTGTACATCTGGGACATCTGACCACCCACAAGAATTACAACAAGTATGATTCTCTTTAGCAAAATAACCCAAAGCTCTTAATTCATTAAAAGCATTTTTAATTGGAGCCCGGAATGAAAATTCTTTTTTTTCTGATTTAACTTTACCTTTTTTAATGATGTATAATTTCTGTTTATAATGTACTATACAAGAAAAAATTGAGAGGTGTTACAAATTCACTAATTTTTTAATTATGCTATTGATAATTTGCCATTCATTGTTTTTACTATTTGTTCCAACGGAGATTCTATTTTTTGAATTATAGTATTATTAATTAAACTTTGAGATTTTATGTAATCATTCTTTTTATTTTGATAATATATTTTTTGCTTATTATTTAAAATTAATCTTTTTTCTTTAATTTTTTCTCTTTGTTGTTTTAATACTAATCCACAAACTCCTTTGTATAATAAATTTAATCCACTATTTAAACAATCAAATAATTTTATGTAATATGATTCAGCATCATCCAATTTTTCTTTTTCGCAAATATGTATTATTTCAAAAATGTGGTTCTCGTATTTATATTTTTTTAAAGAGTTATATAGTTGCCTTTGACCTTTACAATTATATAACTTATAAGCATTCCATCTTTTTTCTATATTTATAGATTTACCTATATAAATTTTTCCGTTTGGTGATGTTATTTTATAGATTCCACAAGTTTGTTTCATAAATGAATATTACTAATAGGAGACGCAATTTTACTTATTAAATTATGTGAAATATGAGTGTAAATTGAAGTTGTTTTTACAGAAGAATGACCTAACAATTTTTGAATAAGATTTATATCGACACCATTTTCAACCATATGAGTAGCTGATGTGTGTCTCATTAAGTGAGTATAAACTCTTTTGTTATCTATCCCGGCTTTCTTTGCCAATTGTTTAATTACATTACCAACGCTGTGTTCGGAATATTGTTCAGCATTATTTTGTCCAGTTAAAACATAAACAAACTGGTCTTTTTTTATATTGTACTCTTTGCAATAGTCTTTTAATATTATAATCAATTGTTCATTTAATCCAACTTGACGGTCTTTATTTCCCTTTGCTTGAATTACATTTATAATCATTCGGCTCCGGTCAATGTGTTCCCATTTTAAATTTAATAATTCTGAAACCCGGAGGGAACAAGAATAAAGTAGGGCAAGAATCACTTTATGCTTTTTGTTTTCGCAGGCGTCAAACATTCGTTGGATTTCATTTACAGATAAAACAATCGGCAGTTTTTTGTTTTTCCTTGGACGTTCTATGTATTTGAATTTTTCAATTCCGACCCTTGCAATTTTTTCATAATAAATTTTAATAGCTGAATGGTATCCTGAATGTGTTGATGGTTCCTTAAACTGACCAAGAAACTCAATTATCATTGTGGTATTAATTCTGTCTGGGTGCGTTACCCCTTTCTTTTCAAAATAAGCAAGAAATCCAGTGAAGTTGCTACAATAGTTAGAAACTGAATTTGGCGAGTAATTTCGGAACTCCATATAATTTCGGAGCTTCTGTACTGGGTCTGAAATTTCCATGTCTAAATGTATTGATTTTATTAATACTTCAATAAGTGTGCCACATATATAATGTTATGTTCAATTGTTTGTTGTTTAATTTTAAAAGCCACCGCACTCCTTTGTTTTTTCAAAACAATAAAAGGTTTGGTTTGTACTCATTAATTCTGTTTGTCGCTAATTCAAAATATTCCTGTTTCTTTTCCATAATAATATAATTCCGCTTTAAGTTTTTACACACAACTCCAACCGTTCCACTTCCGCCAAACGGGTCCAACACAACATCGTTTTCATTAGTAAATGTTTTCACAAAAAACTCAACCAACTTTTCGGGGAATACTGCACTATGTTCCATCTTTGAAGTAAATTGGTTTGTTACATTATTTGCGTTAATAACATTTGAAGGTCGTGCAAATTCAATGTCCTTAAAATTATCTCTATCCACTACCATTCCGCTTCCGTTGGTTGGTGTTTTACAATTCTTTCTAAATGCCCTGCTTTTTGTTTCCTCACTTACAGTTGTTCCACAAGCAAGTGCATTAAATGTAATTTGGTTTGGATTGTCTTTTGTAAAATGATACACAGGCTCAAATCCGTTTTTCATTCTCCCTTTCGTTCCAGTTGGGAAAGCATTTTTTGTCCAACAATATTCTTCCACAAACATAAATCCCGTTTCTCTTTTCAGTCGGCAAATCAAATCATAAACATACAGGCTTCGTTCTCCTTTATTGGTGTGTGGCTTTATATTTAAAAAGAAACTTCCAGTAGGTTTTAAAATCCTTTTTATCTCTGCTCCAATAGGTAAAAACCAATCAATATATTCATTCTCGTTTGTACCTTCGTATGTTGCCTTTCTGCGTTCAGCATAAGGCGGTGATGTAAAAACCAAATCAATACTATTAGTATCAATGGTTTTCATCAATTCTAAACAATCTCCTAAATAAACTTTATTGCTTTCCATTAATCAACCGATATTGAAAGTATGCCCTTTCTTCCGTGTTTCACAAGTTCTTCTCCATCTTCATAAGCAACGGATAAGTGATGATTTTCATCAAGTATTTCTTCCTTATCAAAATCAATTATTCCATCAGGCAATTCATAAATATCATCTTCTTTGATAATATCTAACTGTTCCTGAGTTAATGGTTCTTTCAATTCGTAACGAACCTTTACTGTTTTTGTAACATCAATGTAATTTTTCATATTATATTTATTTTATAGTTATTAATAAAAAGCCAACACACGCCACCTTTTTTTAAAATTAAACAACAAACAACTGCCCCTCGCTCGAAAACCCTACGCACCAACATAACACAGGCTACACGCAATAGCCCCACAAGCCCTCACACATCCAAAGCTACTGCAAGTGTAGCCCCGTCCGTTAGTTGCTATTTGTTTTCTTAAAATTAAAAGGCTCACGCTCGCTTAATTTTTTGCAAAAATTTAAAAGGTTACTAACCTCCACTCATTGGTGTTGTATCAACTGAATAAAATCTCGGATAAGGTGATGTGTTCAAATCTAGCATGAACTTTAAATCAACTAATTTGTCTGGCAAAGTGGAAGGTATAATTAAATAAAATTTCCATTTATCTTCTTCATTTATACTTCCTCGTTGCAAAAATAACTCACGTAAATTCCCAATATTTATAAATTGTATTTCTGTAATAATTAACTTTTGGTCAATTTCTATTTTAAATTTTGTTTTAAATTTTGTATTCTTTATGTTTTTTTGAACACATACAAATTCCAAATTTTGACAATCTGGCTGAGAAAGGTCTATAAATTCATTCTCAGCAACTACTTTATCTTCCCACCTTTTAGGACGATTAATGCACTCTATTGTGTAATAGTCGTTATCAGCACCTATTATTCTTTTCAATTGTGCAATCGTTATAATTGGCTTCACAAAGTAATTATTTCCATCAATTTTTATTCTAATATCCATAGTATCTTTTCCATCCTTTAATTTGTTTATAATTATCAATGTAGTGAAATCCGTTATCTCGTTTTTTCACTAACTGTTTTTTTTCGTTTCCATTTTCATAAATAGCTATAAACTCAAACCCTTCATCGTTCGGTAAATAACTAACTGGATAAAATTTGCTAACACACGCCATCTCTTTTTGTTTATTTATTTTTTACTGCCTCACGCTCGAAGGGCTTACGCACCAACCTAACACCATGTTGGTCGTAAGTTTGCAACGTACTAACCGCTTAGGCAAACCTACGCCAACATTTGTACGTTGTACGCAAGGTTTAAAAATAAAGGATCACGCACTTCTTAAAGTTTTTCAAACTTTTAAGAGATTTTAATCCGTTTACGTTTTGTTTCCCAATCTTTCTCTCCAATTATTTTAGCCGATTTATAAATTCGGTTTTCTTTGTCAGCGCAAACATACATTCTGCAATGTGGTTTATCCGAATAATGCCCCTTTACAGCCATCACAGGAAAGTATTGCGTTTCTTCCATTACAACAACGTGATACATATATTGTTTTCGTTTTCCAATCATAAAATGAAACACTTTTAATAAATCACCAATCAATATCTGTTTACCAGTTTGGTCGTAGTACGTATTATCTTTCAACTTTTCTAAATATTCTTTCATAATTAGTTCCATTTAAAAGGGTTTGTATAATCAATCTCTTTCCAAAAACCAACAACGCCAAACATCACAATACCTACTATTATTATCAAAACAATAGTAATGTAACTAAGTGGATTATATGGATTAAATCTTCTTGCTGTTGAATATCCTTTACCTAAGTGAGGTGTTCTTTTTTTATTTGATACTTCCTGTAGAATGAAAAGGAATTTTAATATATTTTTCATAATTTGTTTTAAAATGTAAGTACTATGTTTTCTGCCTCCACACGCCACCATTTATTTTTAAACCCAGCGTACAACACCAAATAGGACGCAAGGCTACCTAACTGCTTACTATTCATTACGCTTATACGCCCTGTCGCCTATTTTTGTACGTTAAAAATCTCCAACTCATTATTTATATGGTGTTTTCGCCAATACTCTTTTTATCATTTTAATACTTTTCATCACTTGCCTGTCTGCACAAGTTTGTCCTTCAACTTTTCTGCTTCCAAGAATATTGGCAACTATCCTCAAAGTATCTTCTATTTGTTCGGCTTCAAACTTGTGTATTATTAATTCTTCCATTTTTTGTTTTAAATCAATCCAGCTTTCTTTTTTGTTGAATATAACCATGATTCAAAATTGTTTTCCGCATTTATATCACGCTTAATCAGATATTCAACATATTGCCTTTTGCTCATTGCTGTAGTTTCAATTTTTTGATCTTTATTTTTAAAGTAACCTTCAGTCAAATAATGAACTTCTTGACCCCATTTCGCATCAAATATAAATACTAATTTAGTATCTAAATAATTTCGTATTTCATCTGATAGCTTCCAGTCTTTACTAACTCTCGCTTCTTTTCTGTCCTCAATCAATTTATCAATATATTTACCTTCAAAGTCCATAGTTATATATTTTGTTAAGTTGAGCAGTATTATTGAAGTTTCTATGAACAACTCTCATGCAAACAAGAGGGAAATAATTAGTATTAATATTATACCCAGTATCTTTACCATCTTCAAAAATAATTTGACCGGTTTCAATTTCTCCATTTGTACCATACGCCATTCCGTCAGAATCAAAGCCAGCTGGATATATTTGTCCACTTTCATCGTATACGCCTTTAACTAAATCAACAAATCCGTTTTTATACAGGATTTTCCCATTTTCAGATAATAATCTGACCAATTTTTTCTTACTGTTATCTATTTTCGTAGCCATAATGTTAATTTTTCACAAATGTAGAAAAAAAGTAGAAATTGTATATTTTTTCTTTAAAAAGTTATTAACAATTATTCATCATCTTTAATTCCATCAAGTCTTTCTCCTGTATTATCCCAATATGGAGCCGTTGTAGAGTCATAAAAACCAACATATTCTGAATCTATACAATAATCCACTGTTTCAAGTAGAATTTTTTTCATTTGCTCAGTAGATAGTGTTTCAATCCATTTTTTTAATCTTTCTGTCCGATTCATTTTTATTGAGATTTGTTGATTAGTTAATGATTATAGCTAATTGTATTATAAGCTGCATCAATCGCAAGTCCTTGTTCAATCCAACCATTGACATCTATGTGTAAAAGTGTTAGAAAGTCAATTATTTCAGCATCTAATTGAATACTATCGAATAATGTACGCTTGATATTTTCTTTAGGCCAAAGTTTGTTTAGTTGCTCTATTTCGTTTCTGGATAAACTGTCAAATTTTCTCAATATTAACTTGACTAAACTTGGGTTATAGTTTATTTTATTGATGACAACCACATTTAGTTTAATATCAATACCTTCAATAATTGAAAAGTCTGAGTTACCTTTAATATGGCAGGAACATCCAATAAAGAACCTGAAATCAATTGCACTTAATGTGGTTTTCATGTTGTTAAGCGTCTAATTCTTTGTCGGCTTGCAGTAATTTTTCTCCAAGAGCATTTTTATCAAGCTCCTTATTTAATAATGAAGTAGTGTAACATCCAGCAGAACAATATCCTAGATAAAAAGGATTTCCTTCTCCATATACACGTTTTACTTCTTTTGCTGAGTGGATTTTACCACATTCTTGGTTTTTACATACTCTTTTGTCTGTATCTACTTTTGATTTTTTCATGATGTTTTAATTTAATGTTAAATTTCTTATAATGCACTATACAAGAAAAAAATGAGAGGTGTTACAGATTCAATTATCTTTTATTAATTACAATAATCACAGATGCAGTGTTTGTTCCACTTTCTTTAAATTCACCTTCAGGCAATTCCTGTATTTCTGCACCAACTTCTTTGAGCCAATTTTGAAAGTTCACTTCTTTTTTGTTGGTTGATATTTGAGAATGCTTTGAAGCAATGGTTACAATTCTTCCTTCATCTTTCAGACAATCCCACATTTTCATAATGTGCTGGATATCTTGGTTTTTATTAAAAGGAGGATTTGCAACTATTTTATCGAATTTTTTCGTGCAAGTTAAAAAATCTTCACCAAGCAAAACAAAATTTTTTATATCTTTTAGAACTTTTTGATTTTCAGGCATTAATTCATAGCCAAAAACTTTTTTATCGTTACCCAAAACTCTTTGAATGGATTTTATTATTGAACCTTGTCCGGCTTCTGGTTCGCAAATTTCATCATCTTTTTGTACATCTGCCAATTCAACAAGTCTATCAGCCAAACCTGCAGGTGTAGCATAAAATTGAAACTCTTTTTTGATATTGCGTTTTTCTCCGCCGGCAATTTGAGTAAGTAACTCAGTTGGGTCTTCGTTGAAGGTGAAACCCTGGATTTTGCCACCTGTCCATTTTCCTCCAATCAAATTAAGTGATTTCGCAACATCCATGTAAAGTTTGCGGTCAAGAGGAATAGAAGGTAGTTTTACTATTTTTCCTTCTACTGTGCACTTTTGTAGTATTTGTTCTTTCGTTTCCATTATATATTTTGTTTTGGTTATAATGTACTATACAAAAAATAATTGAGAGGTGTTACAAGTAAAGCGTAATTAAATTTTTGAAAAATATTTTTTAGCTTTCGTTTTCACAATTCGCCTTTTCACAATCTTACTTTTCAATCGTATTGAAGTAACTGGCGGGAATAAATTTGTCGGTCTGCATTTAAACACTCGGCACAAATTATATAAGTAAATTGTTTGCCAGTTTTGCCTTCCCGCTTCCATATTTACATAATTCACCCTTGTTACACCAAGCATATCCGCAATATTCTCTTGTGAGTATTTCAGTTGCTTGCGGTATTTTTTCGCTCTTATTCCTATTTCTTTATTTATGTTCATCGTAAAATATTTTTCAAAAACTTAACTGACATTTAACATAGTATTGTAGACTGTACGAAAAGCACAGCTACAATACTTTTTCGTTATTTTTTTAATTTACAAGACATTTTTTCCTTCAACACTACAGCAAGTCTATTTCTATCATCATCGTCCGGAACTAATCCATTCCATAATTTAAGTTCATTACAAGTTTTTCTTACTGCTTCGTTCCAGATTTCTTTTTCTTTTTTAGTTAAAATTTTCATAATTTATATTTTTTAATTTTAGAACCACGTTCCCCTTTTAATGCTATTCCGAGAGATTTTGCCACAGATTCTATTGGTGCAACATGGTGATGATTATCACATTTATCCCACATATCCTGTAATCTTTCAGTATACACATCAATAGATTCTTCAATGGGTTCGATAGTAACTTTGTATTTTTTGATTTTTACCATTCCGTTAAAACATGTTGGAATAGTTCTTGTCATATTGGTTATTTCGTGAGCTCCAAATGTATTGAACGTTTCAAATGAAATAGTCTTATTTGTTTCTTCCGGTATTTTTTTATTTTTGGCCATTGTATGTGTTTTTTATTTAAAGTATTTTTTAAATTCTGGAACTTCTCTTTCTGCATCAGAAATTTCTGCCCATTTAATCACAAAACAAGATTTTGGATCTTTATCCATAATCAACCACCTTCCTTCATCTAAAAAATGTTTTCCCATTCTATATGAACCATAGTATTCATTTTCCGTTGCGGTTAATACATGGACAGCACCACATCCATAAGGAAGTTTTTCCTCTACTGAAATCCAGTTTCTATCTTTTTTCATTGATAATTTCAATCAGTTAACATTTCAGCAAGAACTCTGTATCTTCCTGTTAAATCTATGCTTCTTATTGACAGGTCTGTCGCTTTTAGATTTCTATTGAATTTTAACTCTCTTGAATAAAAAGCTTCAAGCGATACATCACCTATGATATAAGCACATTCATCATTCAAAATAAACTGAGCACAACGCCTGGCTATATCCATAGCTGTTTCCCTATCGCACTCTAAAATTTCCAAGATAGTTTTATATCCTTTCTGTAATCTATTCGCAGGAACCGGATTTCCCATTGCGTTCCATCCAGAAAGATTTTGTTTATTAATGGATGTTGGAACGATTGGTCTTTGTCTTTCAATGTGTTTATTGTTTCTCATGATGTTTTGTTTTATAATGTGCTATACGAAATTTAAATGGGAGGTGTTACAAATATACTAAAAAACCGTAAACTTCAAATCAAATAAATCTGATTGGTTGATTTTTTCAAATGTTTTTAAGTTTTCAAACATTTTAATAGCATCACTTTCTTTTTCAAAATCACGGCCAATACCAAAATCATCAGTACTCCAGACAGCTACTCGAAATTTACCATCACTTAGCTCGCCAATGTATTTTAATTCTAATTGGCTATTTCCGTACAAACCATCATCGGTATTTTTTGAAATATTTGTTCTTTTCATTTTAATCCTCCGTTTCTTCTTGTCCTTGTTTGTAAATAATTTGGCTCATTAAACATTCTTCAACATCTACGTCTGTACGCTCTTCTTTGAATACAGGCTGTGCAATAGCACCTCCCAAGTACGCATATAAATATTTCACCTCAACAACAGCTCCAATTTCCGGCAATTTTTTATTGGTAGGCACAGAGCATTTTCCCATAAAAATTCTATTTCCATTGGTATCAATCAATTCTAAGCCGATAGAACGTTTTGATTTCGTATGATCTTTTACAATGAAAGATGCCTCCTTGATGAATTTGAATTTGACCTGGTTCCCGCCAGAATTGGGACGACCGGCAGCATATTTACCATCTTTTCTTTTGAAAACAATTCCCTCGGCATTGCTTTTAACTAACTCATCATACATCTTTTGTTTTTCTTCTTTGGTATAAGCTGTCTTAACAACTTCAAGTGCAGTTCCAAAATGTAATGAATCAAGAACTTTTAATCTTTCCACAAGTGGAATGTTAGTTAAATCTTTTCCATTATTAGAAAGGATATCAAAGATATACACTTTTTCTCCGACACTCTCTCCGTCAATGATACATTTAAAATATACAATTGCATCATTAATAATTTCAGAAAGCTGTATTACTATTCCTTTCTTATTTAGTCCTACAGGTTTTATGGAAGTATCCCCTTCTGATTTAATCATTCTTCTAACGCCGTCAAATTTCATTTGTCCAACCCATTCATCATCATTAATATACTTTTGAACTTCACTTTCTTCAATTACATTCAAAAGTTGAGGATAAATCCCAAGTGTCTTTTTTTCAGTTATTACCGGACCTGAAAAATTTAATTTTTTTTTTCATTAGGGAGTTCTTTTTCTTTATAGCCCTTTCCCTTTTTATCTTTTATAAGTTTATCGTAAACTTTATTTGCTTCTGCTTCATCTACCGGGATCAATGTTTTTGTTCCGGATGTTAGCGTATTCCCAACACGACCGTATTGAAATAGTACAGAAAATTTGTCCGAGAATTTCACAATTTGAACGTTGTATTACTTATCGCTCGTCCCTTCTTTAAAAAATAACGAAATTGATTTTACTGTTTCCATGATGTTTAATTTTTAAATTTATAATTAAATTGTTTGTTTATAATGTACTATACGAAATTTAATTGATAGGTGTTACAAATTATGTGTTTTAGCGAATTTTTCATTTTGTTCTTTCAATATATCACCTGTACGGCTTTTTGAATTTTTTAAATACCAATCAAATTGAGATTTTAATTTTTCCTCAAATGTTTTAGAAACTTCATCATCACAACAATTTGGGTACATTTCTTTTTTAATATATTCATGATTAGTTACTCCAGTTGTTGACCAAACTTCATATTTTCCACCTACATTAAACTTGAATTCGGGTTTATTAAAAGTTACTCCAGCATATGTGTTTACTGCAAAATGATGAGATTTTACTTCATCGCCCTCCTTAAAGCGAGTTCCAAAAAAAGGTCTTGAAATCCAACTTCCTGCCGTAACATACAAACCTAAGTGGTCTTTTTTTATTTTAGTTTTCTGTGCCATAATTACAAATTATTTACAAAATTTGAACTTTTCTCCTTTTAAATTGTATTCCTTATCATGTATTACTTTAATTGAATCAGCTATGGATTTTTGTTTTGCATATTCTTTTTCTTGAATTGGCGCTAATATGTTTAAATTTATAGCTTTATAAACCTCATATGAATCATCTAAATTAAGCAGGAGTGTATCTTTTAAATTAAATAAAGAAACAGATACAGCATTATCACAACGAATTTTCACATTACATGTTTTATTCTCTATTGTTATTTTGTATAAATCTATTACACTGAAAATAAGCGAATCTGGAGTTTGAATTCTTTTCCAATCGCTTGAGTGCCATACAATGTTTTGACATATAGACTCTACAAATGTAAGAGGTTCATTTTTTAAGGATTTTAATTGTCCATTGTAATATAACACAAAAATTATGGTAGAAGGAATTGAAATTGCGATTATAATTAATCTTATTAGAGGTATGCGTTTCATGGTTTTAAGTTTTGATTATAATGTACTATACGAAATTTAAATGAGAGGTGTTACAAAAATCATTAAGACAATACAATAATACTTCCGCGATGAAATCCGCCATCAGAAAATTTGTAATCATGTCTTTCTAATACTTTTATAACAATATCCTTCATTGTTTTTGAATGACCTGTTATTATTACAATAGGAGGAGTTCTAAGTAAAACAAATTCTTCAACAAGAACTTCTGCATCTGCATGTTTTATTCCATGCAAATCTAACTCTGGCGTTGAATTATTTGATTTATGTTTTTTCATTTATAATTTAAAAACTAATTACTTTATCAAATTCTAATGTTGCTCCAGTAATTTTCATTTTGTCCATAATTCCTTCAGCAACAATTATATTGGGAGCTGTAATTTTATCATAAAGACTTCCTTCTCGGATTACTCTATAAATATTTTTTCCTTCATCTGATGCTGGAACAAATTCACTGTCAAAATAAACATGTTTTACTCCACCGATTAACTGAATAATTTCTTCAGGTTGTGCGTTGAATCCACTTCTATTTTTTTTAATGAATTTTGCAAGGTTAGCCATTTTTTGAATATACTTAGCATTATCCGTATTGACGACGAAGTTCATTGCATACCAAAGATAATTGTCTTTATCTACGACATTCATTTGGAAAGTTATTTCACCTATAGGTTCAAGGTATCTTGCACCTTTATAACGTTCAGTTAAAATTTGGATACACATGTGCTTGTATACTTCATTTTTATTGGTCGATTCCTGAATTCTGATTTTAGTTTTCATCTGTAAGTTTTTTAATTTAATCCCGCAACAGGAATATATATTTTAATCATATCCTCAGAAATAATCACCGGCATCATTTTATGTTCTTTGTACCATATGTTTGTAATGTAAATCTTTTTATCTTCAATTTCTTCTATAGAAACAATTTTATATGTTTCGGATGGCAATTCATAAGGAACGCTAACTGATTTTCCATAAGAAACCTTCATTTTTATAACCTTAGTTATGAGGGTTCCAATTACCGGCATTTTTGTTACATCCTTGTTTTTCATAAGTAATTATTTTGTTGTAATGTACTGCCATTAGGCATATGTTATTTATAATGTACTATACAAAAAATAATTGGAAGGTGTTACACTTTTTAAAAAGTGGTAATAAGATTGCTGTTAATTGCGGCGTCGAACCGCCCCTCTGAACTTATGAAACGTCAAAACAGAAGAAAAAACGTTAGGCTTATAGCGACAAACTCTCAGCGGAAACCTACCCCTTTCCTATCTCAACAGCAACTTATTACCGATATCTTTGTTTAATTGTTTAAAAGTACGTTTAAAATACAAAATCAGCATTTTATTGCTGTTTTAAATGCTTCAAATTCCAATTTCTGCAAAATGAACAATTTCCTTTGTGCGTTAATGAACGTATGTCAGAACTTAGCATAAGATATTCACAACTATCTACAGTAATCACATCAAAACCCATTCCAGAGTACAAGTCACTTTTTACTCTTTTGTTTGGAACATTTGTTTCACAAGACATAAATAATGAAGAGTACAAAACAATGCTTGCGAGAATTTTAAATTTAATTTTCGTTTCAATTTTTATAATTTTCATATTATTTGTTTGTTTTTATTATTTTATTGATTGTATTATTTAAATCATTAATGTCAACATTTTTTTGAGCCAAAATATAAAATTCATAATCTCCAGAAACTTTGCTTTCGTAGTTATATTTATATTTTCTCCTTATTTTGTTGCAAAATCTATCATAAAATATTTTCCTTGAAGTTGAGCTATCTAAAGCACAAAACAAAAAAGCTTCCGGCATTGTTTCTTTTATAAAATTCTCCGCAGCTTTATCAATTGTTGGAATAACTGTAAACGCCTTTTTTAAATCATTTTTTAAGTTAAAGCTATTATCTGCAGTAAATTTAAACAGAAAATGTCTTTGTTTCTTTGAAAAGTTTTTTATAAAAATTTCATATTTTATTGTTTCAATATTAAATTTTCCAACCCATTTATTTGGTTTTTTATTCCACAAAATTGAAGCAGGCTTATTTAACCCTTCAAATATTTTCTTCATAAAATTTTGTTCTTCGTTCATAATTATTTTTCTAATATTTTTATTGTTGCAAGTTCGTCATTCCAAATACGTTTTTCTAATTCTCCGGGCGTTCCATCTTTTTTAATTGAACGATAATATGGATAAGAAACTTCATGGTCGTAGCTATTAAAATCTAATTTTGAAAAAATACCAATGATTTCTTTTTTCCCAGAGGTGAAAGATATTTTATCGCCAATAGTAAGTCCGTGCTCTTTCTGCCACTCTTCAGAATGAAAATTTTGTTGAGCTTCCTGGTTTTCCAATAAAGATTTTTTTAAAGAAATCTCTTCGTTTTTCAATCCTTCAAGTGTTTTCATTTTATGTTTTTTAATGTTAATATTTTTTATATTCATCCAAATCAAAACAAACTAACTTACCTTCTTTTGTCCATCCAACTTCGTTTCTACAAGAAGAAGCAAACATCATTTGAGGAATTGTTAATTTTCTTTCATCAAACTTTATTGGATTACAAAATTCCTGTTCAATTATTGAACCATTATAAGTAAGCTCTGTTTTTGCTAATTCTTTTCTCTTTTCTTCAGAAGCGTTTTTGTAAATTTGTTCTTCTTCCAAGTTATAATCAACAGAATCTTTATTAATAAGCAACTTAATCACTTTTGTTTTATCCTTATTAGTAAAAACAAATCTTGTTAGCCCAGTGTCAAAGAAAGTGAAAGCCTCACCCTTGTATATAATAGCTTGTTTCGTTATAGACGAATCAATTTTATCTTGTTTTATGACTTGCTCGATTTTCATAATTCTATTTTTTGTACACTTTTAACTATACTTAAACAGTGTTTGCAATCAACTTTTTCATCTGTTGGTTCTGTATCTCCAGCCATGCTTCCTTCAAATAGAATACTACACAAAGCATAATCAGAATTGATATTTGATACAATATGAACACTTTTTTCTATTTCGCTGGTACCAAGTATTTTTATTTTGTCAGTTTTATATGTCTTTTTTACTTTTGTTTGAACAACTTTTGAAGATTCAATAGATGAGTGATTAATATTTCTAAACCGGTTAAAAGCCAAATTTAACAATGCTTGTTTTATACCGTCAATCATTTCTCTTTGACTCCCGGAAGATTTTAACCACATTGCGTCAGCTCCTCTTACATAATCAATCATATAATTACAATAAGCAAGTTCTAATTCATTATCTTTTAAGAATTTTTCAATTAATTTGCTTGTGTTTGAATTTCTATCAGTTATTGGTTGATGATAAACAAATGATTCAATAAACGCAACGAGTGTTTTATTATCAGTATCTTTAAAATACTCAATTATAAGGTCTTGTAGCATTTTTTGCTGTGATTGCTCTTTTGCTTTTATTGGTTTCATTTGTTTGTTGTTTGTTTACAATGTAAAATACGAAATTTAAATGAGAGGTGTTACATTTTTAAACACGGTTAAATTCAGCTCTAATTTTATCGCCAACGTTTTTTTCATATCGCTCCAATCCTTCTTTGTAAACGCTTTCATTTTTTGTGGTTCCAAAAAGATGTAGCAATAATTCCTTTGCAAATTCATCAGAAGAAATCAATCCACAAAAATCAATGCTTGTTTTACCTTGAATTTCAGATATTGCTGACCTTCTTGTATCGTGTGAGCCGGAAAGAATTTTAACTCTATCATCACCGGCTGGACCAACACTTAATGTAATTGCAGAATACCAATAAACCAATCCGCCATAATTTCCATAACAAATTGGTTTAATAAACCAAATATCATCTATAATAGGAAAATGATATGATAACTCCGGATATTTTGATATTGGTTCATATCCGTGTTTTAAAGGATCAAATTTATATTTTGCCATCTGCTGTATTGTTTTTTTGTTTAATGTCTGAAAATTTTCTTTCAAACTCTTCTTCATCAGCTATGTTGATTAATGTTTTTTCTAAAGACAAAAGCTCTTCTTCTATTTCTTGTCTATTCAATGCACCTTTTATTTGTAGCGCAAGTTTTCGCTGAGCTATTTCTTGCTTTATTATTTTTTTTGCTTTTTCCATTTTTGTTTAAATATTGTTTTTATTCAGCATAGTCACGGCAAACACATTCATAATCATACATCGTTGCATATAGAAGTTCAAACTTCTCTGGATCTTCGTTTGTTTTACCTGTTTCAAGATATGAAATAGTTATATCATGTTCAAAAGTATCTTGATTTCTTTTCGAAAACAAATCCCTTTCTTTTTTTAAAGCAATAATCAATTTTGCTTTTTTTTCGTCAATTACTGAGTTTTCCATAATATTGATTTGATGTTATAATGTACTATACGAAATTTAAATGAGAGGTGTTACAATTTTTGCTTTCTCATGATTAATCTGAAAATAAGTTGTTAAAAGAAGTTCTATTTCTTTTGCCTTGTCGAGTATTTTTTCTTGAATAATTTGTTGAAATTTATCATAATTTTCCGGAATAACTTCATTATGCCAGCTATGCTTCCACTGACCCATATCAATAGCCATTTTAATTAAATCTTTTAATGGGTCACTATTATTTAATTTGTTGGAATAACTCAATTTAAAACCATCAATTATAAGTTCATCTTTACCAGTAAAAAAAATATTTATCTCAATTTTCTTTACCTTTCCTTCAACGTTGTTACTTCTGATAGAAATTCCAAGCTCGTTAAGTTTGTCTGTGAATTCTAAGTGTTTCATAAATTCTGGATTTTTCATAATTATTTTTTTAAATCAAAATGATTTACAAAAAATTCTGTACTTAATATTCCTTTAGCAATATCGTAAGATTTTTTCGGACAAATTAATTTACCGTTTCTTTTTATGCAAACCTCTGCTGTGCTTTTCCAACCAAAAACTCCACCCTCACCAAGAACATTAATAACTTGCTGAAAATATTTCTCATTTTCTTTAATTTGTTGCGTAGTTAAATTCATGATTTTTTGTTTTTAGGATTATAGTGAGTCCCATCAACCAAAGACACGCCATGCTTTATTCCGGCAATAAAATCATCAAGACTATAACCCATCTTTTTTTTTACTTATGTGCTTTCCAATTAAAAAGCCTATTTCATTACCAATGTCCGATAAGTCCAGATTGACGTCACCATCAAATTTTTTATTAAAAGCAGATAGTCCCTTTATTATTTCTGTTGTTGTATCTTTGTGATTTTCCATGTTTATTCTTTTTTTGACATTAATTTCATATTGTCGTTTATTGCCTCAGTCATATCCAGAATAGCCTGGTTATAAGCAATGCACGCTCTACGATATTTGATGTTGTTCTCGATTATCTTATCAGAGTTATCAGCTACGTTCTTAAAAGCCTCCATTATCTCAAAAGGATTATTGAACATATTCATGTTGCTGAATTTTTCGAAAGTATTTTCCATGGTTAATTATTTTTTGTTTCTATATTTTATTTGTTTTATGTTCTTTAGACTTTAAACGTTCCAGCTTTTGAGCAATTTCAATACAATCGTCATTTAAGATGTTATAATACATAGCACCTCCCATTTTATTCCTTTGTAAAATAGCTTCAGCCAAGTTTTTTTCACCATCTTCTACAGTCGTAAAGTTGGCCAAATTTTGTAAGTAGTTCATGTCGTTTAGTTTTAAATAATTATCTATAATATCGTAATGCGTGTGCGGCAAATAAAAATTGATTCCCTTCTTTATCTTCAATTCCACATATTAATTCTCCTGTAATATCATGAAGAGATCTTGAAAAAACTTCAAATTCCAACAATTTTCTATCTACATATTCTCCATATAAACCATAAGTAAAATAGTGTCTTTTTGTTGGTTCTCTAAACTCCATTTCATGAAATTTAACATTATAAGTTGAATAATGAAATCCAGAATTTGTAATATTTACAACATCTCCTATGTTTATCAATGTATATTTCTCTACGAGAACCCGGCGTGTTAATTTGTTTTTTTCAACAATTTCCATGCTATTCAATATAACTTAATGCGCTTTGGTTAAATAAAAATTGATTTCCTTCTTCATCTTCAATTCCGCACAATAATATATCCTCTCTTTGAAATCCAAGTATATTACTGTGAAATTCAGATTTAGAAAAAATTTTAAATTCTTTTTTTTTAAAAAATTTGGGTGAAATTCTACCTTGTATTTCACAGTTTTTAAACATCATTTCTTTGAATTTTTGTGTATAACTCGCATATCTCTCACCTGGATATTTAACTTTCACTATAGTGCCAATTCCCATAAATTCAAATTTTTCTACGAGAACCCTGCGTGTTAATTTTGTCTTTTCAACAATTTCCATATTATTAAATATAACTTAACCCAGTTTGACCAAACAAAAACTGATTCCCTTCCTCATCTTCAATTCCGCAAATTAACTCTCCGTTTCTATGGTTAGTAGATTTGGAAAAAATTTCAAATTCTTTATCATAAAAAATTAGTGACGAATAATTTAATCTTGATGCAATCGATTTAAAACCCATTTCTATAAATTTAACACGATAATTTGAATAATGCATTCCAGAATGTACAACTTTTACGACAGCTCCAATCCCCATAAATTCAAATTTCTCTATGAGAACCCGGCGTGTTAATATGGTTTTCTCCTTATCATTCACCATTTACAACTTTAATAAGTTTAGTGTCGTTATTTCCATAAGTTGAGCCTCTTTCTCCGCTTTTCTTTGGAGTTAAATCCTTTCTTAGTTCAAATCCATGATAAACCGGATCAACCACACCAAAAGAAACAGAAACAGTAATTTTATCAATTAACATTGTCCTTATGGTATCATTAATTATATCACCAACTTTATAAATGGCTTTGCTTAAACCATACTCTTGATAAAGAGCTCTCTTAGCCGATTCGTAATCAACATTAATCTGTTGTAATTTTTTATTATATTCTGCTTCTTCCATTTTTAACTAATTAAAATTATTCCTGCTATTAAAATATATAATCCTTGTAACCACATTGGGATGAAACAGGTTGGAGTATCCTCATTAATAGTGAAAATGTTATAACCGAACACAATCCAAAGTAAATGAATTATAAATCCTACAAAAGGAATGAATGGTGAATAATAAAGTAATTTTTTCATGTTTTAATTTTTCTATTTTATGTGTAAATGATTTAAAGCAAATTCTAAATCATCGTACAAATACTAATTTATAGCTCATTACCTTCGGTACAGAAACATATTTATTATCAGGACCGGAAACGACAATTTTCTCTCCATATCTCCTTTTATGTTCTGCTTTAAGTGCAAGTATGATTTTTTTAACCAATTCCTTATCTAAAGGCTTTGGCTCAGTATTTTCAGGATTTTCCATGGTATTTGGTTTATAATGTACTATACAAATTAAAATCGAGAGGTGTTACAATTATTTCTTCTTTGCAGGTTTTTTCTTCTTTAATTTTGCATCTATTTCACTTGAGGTCATATATAAATAAATTCGCCTTACAAATTCACCATGTCGCACTTGTCCGTGTTTATCTACTGGACAAGTCAAATCAATTAGTCTTGATATTAAATCCCTATCTTGATTTTTTAAAGCTATCTTATTGTATTTATCCATCTTATCGCCCAACTTAACTGATAAGGCTTCAAATACTGCATAAGCATCTGCCACCGCATTTACTTGTGAAATGATACTGGCTTCCGTTTTTTTAGATAGTTTCATAGTTTTCATTTTATTGTTAAGCATGTCGTTTTTGATTTTTAGAAGGAGTTTTAGAATTTTCAGTTAAAAATTGCTCCAACTCATTAAGTAGTTCATCACAATCGCATTTGTCTGATAATGCATCGTCTAATTCTTTCTGAGCATATTTTTCATCCTCGTCACTCTCTGGCTCTGCCAATGTTTTTATAAAAGGCATAGTTGTTTCATCAAGCTCAGTATTGAGCTCTTCTCTTTTGTTTTTAATAAACGAAAGAATTTCTTCGTGCAAGTCTTCTACTTCCATATTTTTAGGATTTTATAGTGCTTCAAATTTTTTAATCCACTCTGCTTGTCTTTTCCTATCAACCTCATCTATACCATCTTTGTCAAGCGTCAATAATTCTTCAAGAGTATATCTTAATTTTCCATTTTTTTCGTCAATTTTGCATTGACATACAGACACTTCAATCGCTTCTTCAATACTCCTCGGATTTAAAGCTTGCAGTGTAGGTTCATACTTGCCGGTTTTCTTATTAAAATAAGTCAAACCTTTTTCCCAAACAATTTGACGCTCAGCATTAAGCTTTATCCAAAGCTGCCGGTCAGATTCTGAATTAAAAAGTGATTTCTCTGTTTCCATAATGTACTATACGAAAAATTAATATCAGGTGTTACAAATCACTTAAAGTATATTTTTTTTGCCACTTTACCAAATGATTTTTGTACTATACAAGATGTATAATCAGATATCAAGCCAACTTCTAATTCATCTAAATAAATACCGAATAGTAAACAAACATTTTCAACTTTAAAATTTTTATTAATAAGATTTTTTATAAAAGTTTGTATCTGCATATTTGATATTAAATATTTTTCTTTAAACATAAGCCATACTAAATTATATCTAACTCTAAAAATATTTGGGACACATTCATATGTAAATAATATTTTATCATTTTTCAAATAAAAAATAGAGCCTGGATATGAATCTAATATTTTAATATCACATCCATCAAGAATTGAAAGAAAAAAATATTCTATTTCATTCTGAATAGAATATTTTTCAAACAATACTTTCCTAGTTATATGTAATTCTATTTTCAATATTAAATGCCACTTAAATTTTTAAATTTTGTTATCTCTGCCCAGTTATTTTCATCTAAATAATACTTTAAAGCTCTATTTTCCGTGTATTTTTCAACCAACACTCTACGGGTTTCTTTTCTCATTTGCTCTTTAAGACGTTGAGTATTATAGAATTCCTCATCTTTTCGCCAATATCCATATACACAGTAATCACAAGCACATTCATCATATCGTTCTTTTGTACATGAAATAGCACTTATGCCATAACGTTTACCTTTTTTCATTTTATGAATTCCAAGGAAGCATAAAATCCTTCCTATTATTTGCAATAATCTATTCATCATTTTTCGTAAATGTAACGTTTTCATCAACTATGTAATGAATTCTCAATAACTTCCCATCATCATGCACTGTATTAATACGTTTTAATGATTTAACACGATTTTGCTGAAAAACATCAGAATAATCAGATATGTCGTATTTTTCTGGTTTTGATTTTTCTACCAACACTTTCCGGCGCTCTTTATTTATTCTTGATTGGAATTTCATTAGATTATATCCATCTTCATCAGGAACCCATTCTGTATAATTAAACTTACCGCGAATACATACATCGTATCTATTATGTTTTGACCACGCGACACCTTTAAGCTTTTTGTGATAACCAAAAAAACATAAAATTTTGTTATACAAATATACTATTTTTTTCATTATATTTCTTAAATTTCGTAATGATTCCAAGCTCTATTAATTCCGATTTTTCTTGCAAAACGCCTACTACTTTCTCTTGCTATTTCTTTAAAATCACCATTTATATGTTTGACACTTCGACATTCATTATGCATCTTCTCAAATAATACCCGGCGAGTTTCATCTAAAGTCTGTATTTTAAATAACCAAAGTTTATATCCTTTATTGTCTTCTTTATAGCGAGAATAGGTACAGTTTTTACATACGTCATATCTCATTTCAGCACACCAAGAAATTCCTTTAATCATGTTATGGATACCATGATAACATAAAAACTTGTTCCAAAATTTATTAAACCGGCTTTTCATAATCCAATTAAAAATATTCTATTCTATTTGCTGTTTCTTTAAAGGATATTGCTCCAATAGATTTCATCGCTTCTTTATATTCCAAAAAAGATTTAATATCATCTTTCATTTTAGGAGCCTTTTCAAACAACACTCGTCTTTTCTCTTGAAATAATTTAAGCCTAAATTTTATTAATTTTGAATGTTCTAAATCAAGAACCCAATAACTAAATTTACAACCCTTACGCTTACAAGCATCATATCTCATATCGTTTGACCAGGTTATACCCTTTACAATGTCGTGCTTTTCATAATGACATAAAATCATATAATATAAACTCTTGCCCCAAAGAAATATTTTAAAAAGTAGTTTTATCATGTTTTTTAATGATAATCAATTTCCCAATCAGGTTCTTTAAATTTTTCAATTAAAACCTTTCTTGTTTCACGCTGTATTTGTTCTTGGTAAAGTATTAAATTATGCCCTTTAATATCTAATTTCCAGAACGTTTTACCACATTTTATACATAAATCCTGTCTGGAGTGAATATACCAATAACAACCTTTCTGTATCTTATGAATACCAAAGAAACATAAAATATTTTTTATGTTTAATCTATATAAAAAATTGATTCTCATATTTAAAATTTACCAACATATTTCCCATTCAGAACTTTCATTTAAACCTTGCATTTTTCTTACTTTTCTTAATATTATATCCTCGTTAATTTGTTTTACAAAAACACTTAATGAATTATCGGTTTTTTCAATTAACACTTTCCTGGTTTGCCTTTGTGCATTCACACTATACCAAAAAACCTCATATCCATCTTTATCAAATACGTATACCGGCATACCACAATGCTTACACATATCTTTTCTTTGAAATTCGCTATTCCAAATATAACCTTTTTTAATATTATGTATGTTGAACCAATAGCACTTAATCCAAAGAAAAATATTTCGAATACGTTTCATTATATGTTTTATATGTCAAATACAATATTTTCTGGAAAATCTTTTTCTATTAGAGTGTGCAATCCTAAATAATTATACTCTTCCCATTCTGATTGAGCCAATTTTGCACAAGGTGTATATTCTTTTAATCTACAATTCTGAAATTCTTTTTCCAATGTTGAATTCGATTCAGTTAAACTTTCATCAAGTCCCTTCCAGCCAATATAAGGCATGTAATTATTCAAATTAATGTAGTTATATATTATACTTTTTATAAACTCTTGAATTTCTTTATGAGCCATTTGATACTCTTTTTCAAAAACAAACCAGATCATTTTATACCTTACATAAAAATTCTTGGTTGCTGTTCCTTGTTGAAAAAATATAAAACCATCCTTTATATAAAAAATATTACCCGGATACATATCAGAAACTTTAAGCTCACATCCATCCAAAAAAGAAAGAAAAAACCCTTCCATATCACTTTTAATGGAAAACTTCTCCGTAAGGACTTTCCTGGTTATAATTAATTCTACTTTCATATATTTTTAATAAAAATGTGGTGTATAGCCTCTAATTTTATATATGTTTCCAACTTACCGCCTTTTTTACCTACAACAGCGTTTGGTGTATAGCCCTCTAATTTTATATGTGTTTCCAATTGCCACACAATAAGCACCTCATCAACTTGGGTGTATAGCCCTCTAATTTTATATGTGTTTCCAATCAGAAAGGGTTTTACTTTTTTGTGTAATGGGTGTATAGCCCTCTAATTTTATATGTGTTTCCAATTTAAAAAGGTGTACGGAATCACCAAAGCATGGTGTATAGCCCTCTAATTTTATATGTGTTTCCAATATATCCTTTATAAACAATTGTGTTTCAGCATAGTTAAGCTCATATTTACTTTCAAAAACTGACCAAATCAAGTCATATTTAACCCAGAAATACCTATTTTTTAATTCCTGCTGAAATAAAATTAAGTCATTTTTTACATAAAAAACAAAATCCTGATACTTGTCTGAAATTTTAATTTCACATCCCTCAAGAAAAGAAAGAAAAAATACATTCATTTCGTGTTTGATGTTAAATTTTTCAAACAACACTTTTCTTGTTATAATTAGTTCTATTTTCATATATTTTTAACAGAATGTGGTGTATAGCCATCATCTAATTTTATATGCGTTTCCGGCTCGTTTTTGGTGTCATAAAAATAAAAATCAGGTGTATAGCCCTCTATTTTCACATGTGTTTCCAGCCCGTAAGCGTTATTTTTTGTATAAGCTGAAGGTATATAGCCCTCCAACTTTACATGTGTTTCCAATCAATTGCTATTTCTTTTATAAACATCAAACGGTATATAACCATCTGACTTTACGTGTGTTTCCAATTTTGTTGTGACGGCTAAGAGAGCAGCTGAAGGTGTGTAGTCTTCTAATTTCACATGTGTTTCCAACCTATCTTTTATAAAAGATTGAATATCATTATGGTTAAATTTGTATTTCATTTCAAAAACTGACCAAATTAAGTCATACCTTACATAAAAATGCCTATTTTTTATTTGCTGTTCGAATAAAATCAAGTCATTTTTTACATAAAAAATTGAATATATATATTTTTTACTTAATTTTATTTCACATTCATCCACAAAAGAAAGAAAAAAATCTTCCATTTCGTGTTTTATGTTGAATTTCTCAAAAATAACTTTTCTGGTGATTATTAATTCTACTTTCATTTTTATCTTACCTTTTGACAATACCTTTCATCATCAGCAAATTTTTCAATTAAAACAACCCTTTTTTCTAAACTGATTTTATAAACCTTTTTTAAATGCAAAATTCTCTGCAACGTTTCTTTACTTATTGGATTATAAGAGCTAACATGAAAAGAATCGCAATTTTGGCAATCGTAATAACTACATATATCACCTAATGAATCATTGTCCCAATTTATCGTGTAACCTTCTAATCCTGAATTTTCAGATTCTTCCTCCAGCCCATAGTTATTTTTAATATACACATGCCGGTTAAAGATATGACATTTTATCCACTGTAGAATTTTTTGAGCTTTAGATTTCATTTGTTGTTTTTTACCAAAAATTCCATTCATGACCTTTAACAATCCAATTAGGCATAGGAATGTATTTCTCTATAAGCACTTTTCTTGTATTTTCTGCTATAATTTTTATCTTTTTAGTTGCTTCAATTTCTTTTATTGAGCTATAAAATGGTGAACATTTTCTTAACATAGTTTTTTTAATTAGATGAAGTTAATTTATATACTTTTCTATTAACACTGTTCTGGTGTTCTCTTTTATAATTTTATTTCTTTCTATAAATTCCATAATAAGTCTTTTCTTGAGCCTAAACTCTTCTATGCGTTTCAAAGAGGCTTCTTTGTTTGATTTTCTAAAATCTAACGAATTATAATATGAATTTTTTCCCATTGGATTTCTTATTTTTTAACTTTGCATTTTTTCTACCAGAACTTTACGAGTATTCTCTTCTAAAAATTCTTCTCTTAGTTTATTCTTTTTCCATTTGTATATCTCCGACCTCTTTTGAGCTGCATATTTCTGTTTATCAGGATTATAATTTCTTTGTTTCATTTATTTTCTTTTTAAAAATAAATTGAAATCAATTTCCATTTTTCTATTAGGACTTTACGTGTGTTCTCTTCTATAAATTTTCTCTGAGCATGCCTTTCTTTAGCAATTTTTCTATAATATTCAATATATTCATCAAAAGAAATATCAGAAGCGGTTTTAATTCCAGTTTTCATATAAATTTAATGTAATTTTTTTTTAATTTAAATTTTTCTATTAAAACCGTTCTCGTATTCTCTTCTATGAATTTTTTCTGCTTTTCCTCTGCTTCTTTTTCAAATCTACACTTTTTTAACCATAAATAAGCTTCATCAGCTCTGGTTCTTCGTATCTGAGCATCGCTTTTTTCATTAGTGAACATGGTTGTAAAATATGCTATTTTTGGCTCTTCCATTTTTCTATAAGGACTTTACGTGTATTTTGAATTTTGTACCAGGCTTTCTCATTTGGATAAATTGGAACCCATTCTAATATTTCTCCTTTAAATCTCAAATTCAATTCTCTTTCAGCTACACCCATAAGAAATAAAAACTTATTTGTCAATTCTAATAATACAGGTTCATCAATTTCATCATCCCAACGAATAAACTCATAGTGCTTCTTACTAGTTTCAAATATGTACCGGTGATACCAATAAATATTTGACCAATGTTGTTGTGTTACCTGAGAAAATGGAATTTTAACCCCATCTTTAGTTGTCCAAACTTCCTCAAATACTCCAGCCTCAGTTTCTTCTAAAAACGGCTTATATTCGAATATCGTCTTTAAATTGTTTTCAACTTTTTCCATGACTTAATTCATTGTTATATCACTATACGAGAAATAATTGATACGTGTTACAACTTTATTGGTATTCGACACAATTTTAGCAATTTTTGACTCAAATATGTTTTTTCTATTAAAACCCTCCTAATGTATATTATATCTGGCACAGTCATCATTGCCCGACCGTACTTAATAATATCAAATGCCTCTTCTTCGCTTATTCTAAAACGAGCCAGCATCTCTTTTATCTCAAAATCATATAGATACCTCATTTTTCTTTGAAAGTTCTTTAAATGATGTTGTAGCTAAATTTAAGCTAGAAGGATGATATTCACCTAAACTTTTAAATTCTATTATTTCTTTAGCAAGTATAAATGAACCTCTTACCGGCATACAATCATTTTTTATTTCATTTTCCAATATCATCCAATCTTTAGAATTCTTAATAGAACCCATTGAATATGGTGAATAACCATTAAGTTTTATACTGTTCTTTAGTAAACCTTTTATAAGTATTTGTGTTTTAGCATAGCTAAACCCAAATTTCATTTTAAAAACTGACCATATGATGTCATATCTGACATAAAAAAACTTATATTTAATTTGTTGATGAAATAAAATCATATCTTCTTTTACATAAAAATAAAGCTCCGGATATTCTTTACTCGTTTTAATTTCACATCCTTCGATAAAAGACAGAAAAAACTCTTTTGCACCTTCTGTAGAAGAATATTTCTCGGTTAGGACTTTTCTCGTTATGACTAATTCTATTTTCATTTATCAAATAAGTTTATAGTGCTCCATAAATCACCAAGTATTACTGGTGTATAACCCTCCAATTTCACATGTGTTTCCAACAAAGATTTAGGACTAGGAAATACTTCTTTAGGTGTATAACCCTCCAATTTCACATGTGTTTCCAACCAAGCCCAGGATTGTATTGCACCACCAACAGGTGTATAACCCTCCAATTTCACATGTGTTTCCAACTTTTTTTGCAGAATATTAATTCTCCCAACAGGTGTATAACCCTCCAATTTCACATGTGTTTCCAACCTATCCTTTATAAAAGATTGAATATCACTATAGTTAAGTTTATATTTGTTCTCAAAAACTGACCAAATTAAGTCAAATCTCATATAAAAATACTTAATTTTTGTTTCCTGTTCAAACAAAATCAAGTCATTTTTTACATAAAAAATAAAATTCGGGTATTTTTTACTTAATCTTATTTCACATCCATCAATAAAAGAAAGAAAAAAATCTTCCATTTCGTGTTCAATGTTAAATTTCTCAAAAATAACTTTTCTGGTTGGAATTAATTCTATATTCATTTTTATAATACTTAAACGAAAAATCCTGTTATTTGTTCATATTTTGTCTCCTGTTTTCTGTCCAGATTCGTCATTTATTTTATTAAAAACAAGCAACTGGCCATTTATATTAAACCCAAATTCAGAAAAATGACAATCATTGCATTGATAAATCTCATGTATTGTTCCTTGGTTTATACATAAACCATTATCTTTCGGTGTAATTTCATAATCACATTGAAAACATATTTTATGCCCGGTTTTGTCTTTCAATGTTTTATTTTTACCAAATTTAATATTCTCCTATTATTATTTAATGTTCTCCTATTATTCCATGTTCTACATACAAATTCTCTAAACTCAATATAATTATCCAATTCCTCATAAGAAATATAAAATTCTGATACATCATAAAATATGATTTTTCTCATAGGAATAAATGTTGTCGGGTGATAAAGATTTTCACCTATAACATAATTCGTGTTGTTTCCCATCATTGGAGATAGAACTTTACTGGCTATGTAATTAATGCCGTTTATATTTTCTGTTCCCCAAATACAAGACTTTTGATTTATAACAAACATCTCTTTATAAGCCTTTTTCCATAACTCATAAGAAATAAGCATCAAAAGACCATGCTCTGAAAAATTAGAAAAGGATAAATACTTTTCAGTTAAAACCCGGCGTGTTAATTTCATTAAAGTATTCGTAAATAATTAACTAATCCAAGTGTATGCAAATAATCAATTACAAGTGTTCTTAAATTAACACCATTCTTTAAAAAAGAAGAAATATCTTCAGTGTAACAATAAGTTGTAATGTGATAAAATGGATTCAGCTCACCCATATTTTTATTTTTTAAAGTTAAAGTTATTATCCTGTTTTCCATGCTATCACCAATTCTATTTAATTCGCTTATGTGATATAAATCAATTTTTTGTCCAGTAACAGGACAAATAATTTTTGAAACAATGAATACAATCCGTTCTAAATTATTTTTATTCTCAATTCTTTTAAACGTAATATCCCATAATTTATCCGGAACATCTTCTATGTTCGTATATCTCCAAAATGGCGAGGATTTCTCTATCAGGACTTTACGAGTTAAAGTATTGCTCATCTTGTATTTTCCATTAAGATGTTTTGTGCTTGTTCCTCCAGAATATGTCAATAATATCTCTTAAAAATTCACCAGTTGAAAAATCAGATACCATTGTGTTTAACGTTGAAAATGGCATGTTAAAATAATAGTGGTTGAAAATTATCTTTCTTTTGCTATCAGAAAGTGATAAATATAACATTTCTACTTCTGAAATTGTAAAATCCTTTTCATGCATTAGTGGCGATAAAATTTCATAAGCCAGGTATTCTATTATTTTATCCGCTCTTTGAGATTCTACTACAGTATCCGATATTTTAAGCATAGAATCTCTAACCTTATTCCAGATATGCTCCGGAACCTCAAGTGGGAAATTGTATTTCCAAAAAGGTGAGGATTTTTCTGTCAAAACTCGACGTGTTAAACTTTGATGTTCCATTTAAATCATTAAATTACAATTGTTTAGCTCAACATTACATTACTACATTCTATACATAATCCCATGTCAGGATTATTAGGATAGTCTTTTTCATATCCTATTTTCGTAAACGTCTTTTCTCCACAACAATCACAAGAAGTTAAACATTCACTCACAAACATACTACCTGAAATCCTAATATGATAACCTTTCTTTTTTAATGTACCTATAGAGCTGCCTTTTTCTATTAAAACATGACGTGTTAATGTGTTGTTCATGTTATTTCTCTCCTTAAAAATTTTGAACTACATTTCATTGAATATTCCCACAGTATCTCAATAGTTTCTTTTAACATAAAAGAACTCTGATAGTGACGCTTATTACATAACAAATTCATAGACACTTCAAAATAACAATCGTTGTCGAAAATTATATCCCTATAAGAATAAGCGAAATTGTTATTTACGAATTTTATAGGTGAAATAGTAAAATCCTCTTTTATGAGCGGTGATAGAATTTGACCGGCAATGTAGTGTATTAATTTATCAGCTATTTTTGTTTCACCCGTATCATTAAACATGTCTTGAATTATATTAAAATGCTTCAGCCACAATTTCTCTGGAACCAAACTTGGATTCGGATATCTCCAAAAATGTGAGGATTTCTCTATCAGGACTTTACGAGTTAAAGTGTTCATGTTATTTTCCATTTAAAATATATTCTATATTATACTTTAATCCAATGTAACTATATATATCTGATAAGTCTACTAATGTTTCACGCTCAACTTTTAACGACTTTATTTTTCTATTGATTCCAGCAAACTCTATTAAATGATGTGCCGGACGAATCATAGTTGTGGGTCGTATATTTGGATGTTTTGTTGTTGTTATTGCATAAGGAACATAAGTTATATTGTAATTTCTCATTTTTAGCATAGGAGATATGATTTTTTCTATAACGAATTCCAATACTATGATACCATTATTTAAATTTCCTTTACTGGCTAAAATTTCAAAATTAAGTTCTTCTGCGACTTTTATCCACATAATCCAAGGCACGTCATCCACATTTGAATAACGCTCGAAAAGTGAGGATTTCTCTGTAAGGACTTTCCTGGTTAAAATATTATTCATCATAAAGATAAAAATTTATCAAATCCCATACTACATCTTTCACATAATCCAATATCGGTAATTCCAAAAAAAAATGACTCATAACCAATTTTTACTTGTGTTCTTCTTTTGCAGAAATCACAAAATTCCAACTCAGCTCTTGAAAAAATTTTTGTACCAAAAGGATGTATTTTTTGAAAATAACCTCTATTCTTTAATTCACCTACAAAAGAATAAGATTTTTCAATTAAGACTTGACGTGTTAAGGTGTTGCTCATTTTTATGTTTCTATGCGTGTTTTTTAAATGCAAAGGTAGAAAAATTATTGCACAAAACATCGAAAATAACCCAGCAAATTTATATGAAATATATCCGGTTTTTTGGGAGCGCTGGAGTAACAGGAGAGTGGTAGGATTTTATATTAAATAAAAATTAAACCCAAGTTGATGTTGTGGAAAATGTTATATAGTTAAAATGATATAAAACTACATTTATTAATGAAAACATATATATTTAGCAAATTCATCGCCATAAAATCCGGTATCCATACACTTTTTACACTCTATATGGGAAGTACTATTGCTAATGTTTTTTAGATTATGTTTCTCATTAAAATATTCTAAACTTTCTAAACTTTTCTGTAAAAATTCTTTTATCGGAACAATATTTTCTCTCATTTCTTCTAGTTCTTCCTGTAAAATTATTTTCACTTTTTCGGTATCACTGTTTTGGCAATTAACGTAATGCCTTCCATAGCAATTTGAATCGCTAAAACAAGTATTATTTTCTCCTATTTCTAATGGTAAAATTTCATGAATAATTGTCATTAGGTGATTTAGCAACTCTGTTTTAGTGTCGCAAATTATTTCAATTTCTGTTTTCATAATTTTTTAGTTTTTATAATTGTTTTTTAGTTAGCAAACGCTAAATTTATTTCACCAGTTAAGTAACACCACGTATCATCAATTATTTCTATTGAATAAGTGTATAAAAACTTCTTACACATCATTTCTATTTGCTCCTTATTGTTAATATGGAACAAATATTTATCAAACTTCTTGTTTGATTTCATTTGTTCCCAAATTTGACCACATTCAAATCCGTGTGTGAACGAATTAGATTGGTCATTAAATGACATTACAAGATTAAAGTCTTCCATATTAGTGAAATCTTTTTTTGTTTGTTCTTATTGTTTTATTTTTTTCGTTAATTATTTCATTATACATAGGCAAATCCACCACTTTGCAATACATGAAATATGATTGTTCATTCTCGTTTTTAAAATCAAATGAATGTTTGAAATTTAACGCTTCAAAAAACTTTGGTCTTCTTGATGATGTGACAACTACTGAATCAGAATTACTTTTTTCAATAATTTCTTTCAATCGTAAATACGTTAGATACTTTCCAATACCTTTTCTTTGATAATCATGGTGAACTGTGCCAAATGATAATTCTAATACATTAGAAGATGTATGCGACCATAGCCAGCTCCCGCATCCAATTATTTTACCGTCAAGTAATGCAATGTAATATGTTGGTCGATAATTAATATTCGTGAACGAACAGATTAATTCTTCTTCAATATCTGCTTTCGAATAAGTAAGCCAAATACCTTCTCTTTGGTATGTATTCCATATTAAATCAGTTAACTCATTTATTTTTCTTATTGTAAGTTTTTCAAAATTAACATCTCCTACATTTTTAAAATTCTTTGTCATAATAAAAACTTTTATTTATTCCTTGATTCGCCTTTTCCATCGTATTTACCATTAGACGAATTGAGAGCCCAGCCAACTCGTTCAATTTCATTAAATTCCCAAGGCCTATTTATCTTACCATCTTCTGATATTGTCAAGTATTCTCCATTACGTCTCATCGGTGCTTCTATTAACCAAGGAGTAGGTTCCGGCTCACAAACAAAAAAATCATTTTCATCCATACCTATAGGATTAGTTCCAGACATTGTTATTGCTCCTTCTGGTATTGGTCTTAGGTTTTCTGGTTTTTCCCATTTAATTCGTGTATCTTTAAATAATTCATTAACGACACTAATATCTTTATTTGACCAAGGCGTTAATTCTTTTTGATGTTCATATCTTTTTGATAACCAGTATTCATCATTATTTGTTTCTAATACATATTTTTGATGGAGAATTTTTTTACATGCCGTGCTGTATTCATCTATAGTGTTTTGAGTATCTTGCTGTGCTGATTTATATTGTTCTTCGCCAACATAACGACCGTGTCGTGTTTCATGAACATTTTTTTGAATATCTAAGTATGCTAATAGTGTTTTGAATGAATTTTCGGAAATAATTATATTACCAGTACCGTCTTTTATTGCTTCTATTTTTTTCATTTTATATTTTATTTAAATTTATGTTTTTCATTATTACAAAGTCATTTTTATCTTCAAAATCACCGCCATCTATATTGCCAAGACAATTTTTATCACAATATTCACCAACTGTTCCTATTATTTCAAATCCTTCTCGCTTATAAAAATTAAGAGGCCTACCATCTTTATCTACATATGAATAAATTCGTTCACAACCAACACTTTTAGCAAATGCATATAAATGTTCCATCACCTGCGTTCCTAATTTAAGGTTTCTTAATTCAGGCACAATTCCCAACCATCCAAGCCATAACTCCTTAGTATCGGTTGCTCCATTAAGTGTATATAAACCACAGACACCAACTTGTTTGTTTCCAAGTTTGATTAACCATACTTCCCATAGTCTATCGCTTTGTGCGTTATCAGATGGGATAATTTCACACCAAACAAGCATAGTTTGATAAAATATTGGGGTAAAATCTTCTGCAAGAGGCTTTAACACCTGAGAGTAATCGTAAATATTTCTTGTTTTAAAAAAAGATAGTTTATTATTCAGAACTTTTTGCATTATTGAATAGTTTTCGCCATTGTGCGTTAATTTTTTATTCAGAATCCACCCTCTTTTATTATGATAATCGTAAGCATCTATTGTATCTAAGTAAATTACTTTATAATTATGGTCAATAGCCCATTTATATCGTATTTTAGATAAAAGTTCACCATATCCGTTCCCCCGATATTGTGGCTCAACCCAAAGGAGTGTATTATAAGGGGATATATCTAATCCTTCTCCATCTCTTTCTGTATCAAATACACCAGTCGCCATTGGCATATTATTAATTAATCCGACATAACAAATAGAATCTTTGTCATTAATTAACCATCTATCAAATTCAACATTAGCTTCTTCGTTCTGCACATTCCAACGCAGTTGAATTATAGAAGTAACATATGACCTATGAGATTCGTTTATTTCAATTATTTTCATTTTTTATAAATTTTAAAATATAATCTGGTTTTGGTAAATCATTGTAATTTCTTATTCTGAGCTTCGTTCCTTCGTCATTATACCAACCATTATCTGATACCATATTATTTTTTTCAAAAACACCACAATGTCCATAGTCAAACCGCTTAATACTTATTATTTGACCGTCTTCTGTTATTTTATGTGGTTGCCAATACCCTTCAGTTGAGCTTTTACCTTTACCTGTCCAAATTAATATACAACCTATTTCTGGCTCTTTTAAATGTTCAAAATCTTTGCTTTCATATAAATCTTTTATTGTTGGAGTTGCATTGTCCCAATTGATTAAATGAGCCAGACCAATCCTTTTTAATGGATATGTTTTACAACTATCTCTATGAGTTATGGTTACTTCAAATAATTTCATTAATTATTAGTTTTTAATAGGTGTTATTATTCCATCTTTAATTTCAAACTTATGATTTTCTTCTTTTGAAACTTCAATATACACTGATTCATAATTTAATATTTGTCCTTGTTCATTAACAGGTGTGAAATATTTTGCATCGTAACCTACTAAATTACCATGATTTAATTCTTCAAAATGCATTGCATATTTGCAATCTTTGATTCTATATCCGACATGATAGAAACACTTTGCCAGCGTGTATATCGTACCATGCTGCGGAACATCAGCTTTATTACATAATAAGTTAACATCAATCTTTCCTATGTTTGTATTACATATAAATTTGTTTATTTCTTTCATATTGTTTTATTTAATCATAGAAGTGATTTTGCTAGTTCTTTGAAATAATTATATTTTTCACAATAGACATAAATATAACTTAAACAGCCAGAAATATAAAAAATCAAAAGTTCAATATTATACATTCTGTGTCAGTCATTTGTTATTTTTGAATAGTTCTTATGTATTGTACTATCTCTTCTTCAAAAGAAGGTTGTATTGTTGTATATATATTCATTGATAGTCCGGTTGTGTTTAAAAAATCTATAAAATTTAAAAAATCTTTATGTAATTCGGTTGGATTACTTTTTAAATTATAAAAATAAATTCCGTCGCCATTTTGAGAATCCTTATGAATAAATTCTACTCCTTCAGAAACAATATCTGGTGCTATAATTTTTAACGTTTTTAAAATATCTGGGAAGTTATCATTAAATTTATCATTAAATTCATATAATTTTGTGTAATAATCATTATTAATAATTTTAATAACAATATTTGCTCCACTAAGAATACGATTAACGTATGTCTTTAATGATTTTTCATTTTTAACAACACTGTTTTCTCTTGTTTTAAAAGAAAAATAATCAGAAAAATTATTATAGAATCTTCCATTTTTTAGATAAATTACATCTGTTTTCATTTTATTTCTATATTAGTTAATACTTTTTTCTAAATTTTACATTTTTCCATCAATAAGATTTTTATCTTTTTCTGAATTCAGCTCTCTATATGTTTCAAATATTTGAAAATTCATCCAAGCCATTATCTCTAGTAAATTACATATTCCATATTTTTGAATATGCTTTTTTAATTCAATAGAGTTGAAACCACCTTCAACATCACCTATTTTCTCTTGTCCTGTTTCAGTATCAATCACAATAGATATTTTATTTGTTTCTGTATTATATTTATATTGTAATAATTCTTTCATTTTATTTTCAATAAATTTAGATTTATTAATCGCCAGTTTATCAGCTAAAATATTAAATTTTTCAAAAATTTCTTCTGTTATTGTAAATGTAACTTTTTTCTTCCTAAGATTACATTCCATAAATGATAACTCAATAACACGATATGGTTCAGAAAGTGTTTTAACCCATAAAACACAAACAGAAACAATATACAAAAATGGAAAACTTTGTATTTTTTCTAAATCATATGGACAAGTAATAGTCATAGTTCTAATAGGTGATAATTTATGACGAGTTGCATCATCAGCCTCTTCTTCGTAAATATCTAACTCACCCCTATCATTAACTGATCGATTTTCAGTAGACCCTAACCATATTGTTTGTTTTAAGTCAAATAATCTTTGAATATTATTTCTAATAGAATCTGACTCTTCTAAGTTGTAAGAAGTGTCTTTATGTATTTCTGTATAACATTCTCTGTCTTCAAGTATATTAAGTAATTTTTCAAAAGCTTGTTCTTTTTCATTTGAATCTTTATAAGGTTCGTGTTTTTCTGTTTTCATTTTTTTTTCTAAGTAATATAATTATTTATTTGCAAGTATATATATTATTTATATTATTGTCAAGTAAATTTATAATTATTTTTAATAATATTAGTAAATTCCAAAATCCAGTTGAAAGTTATTTGATTTGTAAAAAATTTGTGAGCACTGGATGGTCAAGGTTTGGTTTTACCAATTTTAGATGTGCGTTAGATAAACGACCCATTCTCCATTTACCAGCACCAGGTGTATAGTCCTTAAGTTTTATATTTGTTTCCGATATGTTTACACCATTACCAGAAGATGTATTTGGCGTGTATCCATTCAAATTTATAAGTGTTTCCAACGTTTGTGCCGCATTGGCGATTGGAATTATTGGTGTATATTCATCCAATCTTATATGTGTTTCTAATACGTCTTTTATAAACGACTGAGTTTTAGAATAACTAAATTTATATTTGTCCTCAAAAACCGACCAAATTAGATCGAATCTCACATAAAAATACCTGTTTTCTGTTTCCTGTTGAAATAATAATAAGTCATTTTTCACATAAAAAATATAATGTGGATGTTTGTCTGAAATTTTTAATTCACACCCCTCTATAAAAGACAGGAAGAAATCCTCCATTTCGTGTTTGATGTGAAATTTCTCAAATAGGACTTTCCGAGTTATGGATAGGGTCGTTATCATATTTTATCATATTACCAGCAAATGTAAGAAAATTATGTTAATATCTTGGATTTGTGGAGACAGAAAAAACCATACTTGAATTTTGTGACAGGATTTTACGTTTTACGTGAAATAAATAAAAGTGGACATTATTAGAATTTTTTGTGTTAATGTTTACTTTTCTTATTACTGTTTTCAATATTCTCAATAGTCTTTGAATAATTTCATTTGTTTTGAGTTTTAAATTCTTTTTTCTTTCGTTTCTTTAATCCCATAAATTACTTGTTCTATTTATAAATTTTTTAATAGGAATTCTTTTTTAGATAATTTTGCATTTAACTCACTTTCAATTTCAGCTTCCAATCCTTGAATTAATTCTCCGATATTAGGTAGTTTATCTTTAATGACATTCAAACTACCCAATTCTTCTATCTCCGGAATTCCGTTTACCATAGATGAGGAAATAATGTCTTCAGATGGATTAAAACCATATTGTCTTAACTCTGTAATTAATTGAATTAGATTTTGCTTGTCATCCTCATTGTCGTGTATGATATTTGGAATAATAATATAAGCATATGGCTTGTTCAATTTTTCCAATTCATGAGGTAGAATTTCACCAGACTCAATTCTTTTTCTATCTTCCTTGTCAAGTCTAGCAGCTCTTCCAAAAGTTTGTAAAAACTTGCTCTTATTTAAAGTACGTAAAGGCATAATTCCGGTAAAACCACTAACATCTATTCCTTCGGCCAATATATCATAATGTAATACAATAAGCTCTTTTTCAATATCTGAGCCATCTGATTTCAAACGCTTTAAAAATTCTTGCCTACTTACTTTTTCACCATTAATATCATTACCAATTTCGTCATTTGAAGCAACAGCATAAACATTAACTCCACTATTTCTCAAATTTACATACTCAACACTTTCAAGAAATTTCTTAATATCTTGAGTTCCTTTTACTGAAATAAGAATTTTTGGTTTTAATTTCGTTAATACTTTTTTATGCTGGTAAAATGATTCCGATATAATCAAACTCAAACTCTTATTATAATCATCCGAATGATAAAACCCATCTGTTTTTACAACATGGAGCCTCGGTCTAACCATTTTACCAAGTTCTATAGCTTCTCTTGGAGTCATTGAATATAAAACATTCCCATATAAGTCTATATTATTCATTCCACGTCCTTTATCTGAAGGAGTGTGAATAGTTGTAGCTGTAAAGAAATAACTCCTTGGAGAAGTTAAAGTATGAAGAATATCGTGAAACTGCTCTTGGACAAGATAGTGTGCCTCATCATTTAAAACTATTGAAATAGGTTGTTTTTGACTTTTCCTCGCATCTTCTATCTTGTCGGCTGAATTATATGTAGAAAAGAATATAAGCGGTAAATCTTGCGATTTTGATTTTTCTATCATGTATTTAATTCCTTGAACAGATGTTCCGGAACCAATCTCTGAAAAAGGAATGTTGTTTCCATCTAAATTAGAATGAATACGCATTTCTTCTAATTCATTTTCTTCTGTCTTTCCTCCTGAGTGTACAAACATATAACGAGCTTCAATACCATTAGAAATTAAGAACCCATACACTTCTTTTAATAATTGATAAGTAAGAATAATGCGCGGAGCATTTACAACATACATTCTGAACTGATTAGGGTTCATTATTATATCATTTGCTATAATTGCAGCTTCACAATAAGTTTTTCCTACTCCAGTAGGTAAACAGATAATTCCTTTTGAATTATAAAATGTCATCGTTACTGAATCTTTTTGATATCCATATAGTTTCTCTAATACATTCATAATGATTGTGTTTTTAAATGAATTTAAGGTTTTACTTCTTTTAACTTATTATCAATGGATTTTACCAATTCACGAACTTTGTTCCAAAATGGTAGATTATTATCCAATAGTCCTTTTAAATCTTTATACCCGATACACTTAACTTTCCTTTTAAACATTTCCTGGTCAGTGTAAAAATGTAAACCATCTGCAGTTGTAAAAACAAAGTGCCGGTAGTTATTAGAATCTGTATTGTCGGTTATTACGTTATGCGTTAACATTCCATCTGAAAACATATTTGATAAACTGTCCTTACTGGCCGTTAAAAGTTCTGACGTGTCTGTTCTGTATTTTACCTGAACAACACATTTTTCCATTTTGATGTTTAATCCGGTCCCGTCCACACCATTATCGTTTTCTTGTACAGGAACATAATCATAAACTCCAACACGATTATCACAAGGATGCAAAGAAAGGAATATTTCAATAAAGAACTCAAATCCATCACCCAAATACTTAAGAGAGTCATAACGTGTTGGGTCAATAAGAGATTGACGCTCAAGACTACGCATAAACTTTGACATGGTATTAACTTTATCACTGAATAGGTCAGATAGATTGTGACATTTTGTTTGAAACTGGTGATGGATTTTCATGGCTTTTGTTTTTTAATGTCCAAATTTTATTTTTCCAGTAAAAGTATTTTTTAATTTTTCTATAGTTTCTGCCGAAAAATACCAATAACAGTTTTCTTGTCCGTTTAATCCTGCGTTTCTTAAAATTTTAATATCAGGTCTCATTACTGGTCCAGCTAATGTTTGATTTTCATTATCTGCGACTGCATTAATTTCAATAGCTGGGTTATTTACTATTGCAATGGCAGTAATTTTACCGCCTATTGATTCATAAAGAGGCAAGCCTTCGTGTTCACCTCTTAATTCTAAAAAATTTTCAATTAATTCAATAGAAAATCCCACTTCTGTGTTTATTAGCATTTTTTTGTTTTTTAAAACAACTGAATTGTTGTCTTTAATTATAGATATGCTTTTTTGTCTAATTAATAAATTATTTTTCATTTTGTTTGAAAATATTCTTTAATCTAAAAACTCTTTCCAAAAGTCTTTGCGGAATGTGGATATGACCTTACGCTTATATCTATGTCCCATTGTTCCGTCACAAAAACTCATTAATTTAATAAATTTCTCATTTAACATAGATTTCTGGATGTTTTCAAAATTTATAGGTTCATCAACAATGGCATAAGCAAATTGAGTTAAACCGTATTCTCCTGTTTTATCTATTATTGGTTTTGAAATTCCATTACTCCATATTACCTTAGGTGTATTAAAATGACCATTTTTAGATAATGACCAAAATAGATTTACCGTTCCATCTTTTAATATAGTATAGACACAAGGGTATTTAAAATCTTCTGTTTTTTCTTTTGACATGTGTTTTTTGTCACTACCATAAGCAGACCGACTATACAACACCTCAACTTTTTCTTCTCCCTCTTTTGCTATTAACTTTTGTATTTCATTAAACATTCCATTAGGAATAAATTCCATATTTGAAATATCTAATTTTTCAATAATTCCATCTTGACATTTAATTGTTGTTATTGTATTATTTGAGGGAGAGTTTTTAATGCAATAAAAATCAAAAGTAGTTTGTACGCCAAACATTTTAACACCATCTTCTCTGTTGTGTAAATTTAAACTTAATATTTTCTTTGACCTTAATAAAGTTTGAATTGTTTTAAATCCACCATCAAAATCTCTCCAATTGCTAGGGTGAACACCAACAAAATAACCAGCTTCAACCAAACAACTTTCAATTGATTTTTTAACGAATTTATCCCAAAGTGGTTGTGACTTTTTATTTCCTTCTTTAAGCTCTTGATACGGAGGATTCATCACAATAACATCAAATTTTTCAATTCCCCATATCTCTCTCGTGTGTTCATCAAATTTTTCATCCAAAAACGAACCATTATATATATTCAAAGAATATTCATCATTAGGATCAAAAGCACAAAGGAATAGAAACATATTTTTAGCTTGAAGTTCACCAACGTATAATTGATTTTCTACTATGTGTTTATATCTTAATTCCTCATCTGGTTCAAATTCCTTAAGACCATACATAAGTCTATTTACAATAACACTTGAAAAAATACCACAACCGTTACAAGGGTCTAAGAATTTCAATTTAGGATTTGACCAAACTTCTTTAGGTAAAGTATCAAGCATATCCTGTACAAGAGAAATTGGCGTCATAACCTCTCCGAAGGCTTTTTTCTCCACTTCTCCTACTTTAACGTATTCACGTAGCATTTTGACTATTTCTTTGCTGTAATGATATTTTCCAATACTTTCATCCTTCATCATGTTTTTTACCTTGATGAATAAATCTCTATCACCATCCAAAATAGATAAAATAGCCATTCTTTTCTTGCTGGTACTTAAACCCTCAAGTGTTATTTTAATGTCTTTATCAATTCCTGACACTTCATCAATCATCATTTGGTCGATTAATGTTTCAAATTGATTTTTCTTTGCGTTTGTCATGAGAAATGGTTTTTGTTTAATTAATTATGTTATAACGTACTATACGAATTTTAAAAGAGAGGTGTTACAAATTTCATTGGTCTTCGGCACAAGTTAATGATAAATCATAATATAAAACACAAATATATAAATTTCTGATTGGTTTTTACTGGATTTTACTATAGTATATTTTTACACTTTTTTAAACATAAACAGAAGTATGATTTACTATCATTTTCCATGAGAGAAAAGTAGATACTTTTATTGAGCTTTTTAATACTAAAATTAAAGAGGATGAAATGGGATTTATGTAGGATTTTACGTGAATGTCTACTTTTTCTAAATTTGTAAGAGGTTGGTTGTCAGGATTTTACATATAATTATATAACTTTAATAAAAACACGTAAAATAATATTAAAACATTGATACTGGTTCGGTTCACATTGTGAGGTTGTAGCTCTGTCCATTTATCAACCAACGAAATTGAACTGATTTATGGGATTTAATAGAAATACGATAAATCGTATAAGTAAAATCCTGACATACTTTTCACAAATCCTATCACACTCCACAACGTCCTATCTAAAGACATTTCAGAACATTTAAAAAAATTTTAAAAATATAAACGTTAAAAGTGGGTTTTTGTGGTAAAAAGTGGGAGCCATAATTTAGCAGGACAATAGTAGGATTTTACTTGAGCTGAAAGTGAATAAAAGCTCTGGTCGGTAAAATCCTAATTATCCTCGTGTAGTCGTTTGTTGTCGGATAGCACAGTACTTTCCTTTCGTACCATAGGATTTTACCATTCTGGGAGAAATTATTTACTTGTAGTCGGATAAATTGTTGATAACTTTATTTTTATCAATATCGGTAGGATTTTACGAGTACAAAATTGTTGATAACTATTTCTATTAAACAAAATGCTGGTTATAAGACAAGTAAAATCCTGGCACGATTTTATCTGGCACGTAAATTGATATTAGTAAAATCCTGCTACCAATTCCCAAAGTGAATCTTATTCGTTTTCTTGTGATAAGTGTTAATAACTTTGTTAATAGAATGCAACATTTTGTAGGATTTTACGTTTAACTGTATATGAACGTGTTTCCATCGCGTTTGGTTTTGGCCTACTGAGTTTAAATTAAAGAGGTTCCTGGTTTTGTTTTGTTTGCTCCTTCACCGTGTCCGCTACTCTTAATTTACTCAGTGGGCTTTTTTATTGTTATATTTGTGAAAATGATAAAAAGTCTTGAATATATTAAAATTCACATATTAAAAGAAGGAGAAAAGCCTGTTTTATTATCTGAGTTAGAAAACAAGATAGTTGCTTGGGCATTACATCTCCCTGAAAAAATACAAATTTCTCATTGCAACTCTAAAGAAAATTCAAATCCAATAAAATTCATTGGAGGGAGAGAATACCGTTCCCTTGGAGATACCTGCAGAATGTTTTGTAAAATGAGACTACAAAATAGAATGTTTGATTACTTTTTCTGGGATGGAATTGTAAAAGTAATACATAATGATTATGATTACTTTAGTGAAGAATACTATGCTTTTAAAAATAGTTTTTATTATTATATTGTCACAGGAAGTTATAATCACCGGATGGTGTTAATAGAAAAATTCAATAGGGAGAAATGGTAGGATTTTACCGGTTAATAATTATAAAACTTATTTTTGGGATATCTTAAAAACTACCAGCATCATGTAAGTGATTACCAGAATCGTCATAAACGTGTGTCTTCAACATTGAGCCACCTTTTGTATTTGCTTCTTTAAATGCTTCTTCTTTGGTTTTAAAATCTCCCTCTATCCAATCTGAGCCATCGAATGTATCAACTCCTACAACTCTGAATTTACCTTTTGGTGCTTTGAAATCTTTTATAGTTAACATAAGGATAAGTTTTAAATTTATGATATATATTATATTTTATTTAAGGAATCAGGATTTTGCCCAGAGGAAAATCCTTTTTATCTATCTCAACTATGATACATGTCATTATAATCAGATATTTACCACCGTACAAAAAACAAGTCCCTCACAATCATTAAGATGATGTAGAACATTGGCTGAAGATTCTTCTAACAATGACCTGGTTCTTCCAACTGAAAGATGAGGTAAAGTACATAAAGTGGTTGTAAAAGAAACCTTTTTCCCAATTGAATGCATTTCATCCCAATCATTGGGGCATTTCTTTTTTAACTTAGTTACTGCACTAAGCATTTGTTTCTTTTGTGTAAAATGAGCTGTTACGCGAATTGCTTCCATGTTATTCCAAGTTTAAGGTTCCTAACAATGACAGGTTTTTACATACCTCTTCTGTTTTAATGTAAAATCCATCTTTACCTTTTTTAAATATCCCAAGTTTTGTGGACATCTTATTTATTAAATCAATGAAGACCGGCTTTTTAATGTCGTCATATAAGCTCTCTAATAAAACAATCCCTTCTTCATTATTTGAAATTGAAATTACATCTTCGATATTGTTATATTTAAATTTCATAGTTAAGAATATCTAATTTAAAAATATTGGATACAAATCATTATCTGACTCAGGGATATATAAAAACACATTTTGCATGCCAGTATCTTTATTTATCTCGTCGATGTCATTATCAATACATTTATATGCTTCTTTGGTACCTTCTCCGGTTCTATCAAAGAACCTTTCGGCATTTTTGATATCTCTTACTAATTCGATTTCAATTTTTTTGTTTTCCATTTGTTTTAATGTTTTTGTTCTTGTCGTTTTTATTTTCAGTTCTGCCGGACCATTGAGTCGTTCCATCGTTTCTTTGTGTGAATTTTGGTTTTGTATCAAGACTGGTCATCTCACCTAGGTGAAAATCGTTATATTTATCATCCAGAACCTGGTTCTTTCTCTCATCCGCTTTTCGAATTCGTCTAGAAATTAACACACCGACTAATCCTGCAATAGCCATCATTGCGATTAATATTATATTTGTGTTCATTACATGTTCTTGATTTGGTTGGTTTATATATTAAACGTATTGTACCAGGTTGAATGTTGCATAAATATAAAAAGTTTTTTATTGAAGTTAAAAAATAATATTTATGACCCGCTGGACATTCGTTTCAATAATAGCGAATTGTCAACCATAAAAGACTGAAAATCAGAAGTATCAAAGTCATCTTTCAATTGTGGTATATCATAAGTGTCATTCACGTTGTTTTTGATGTAATCAATCAACACTTCGAATGTATTTGATTGACATGTTGCCTTAATTGCTGTCAGTCGTTGTTCAACTTCTAAAAACCATTTAGGTTTCTTTTCTTTTAAATAGTTCATAGCTACAGGTAAGTGATGTGTCATCAAGTTGTCATCGCAAATATGATTTAACATTAAATAGACATCATCTATTTTTGTTGATAATCTCCCATCTACTATGGAAAATAATTGAAGTAAATTAAATTGTTTTGTCATTTTATTGTTGTTTTTAGGTTTATATATTCTAATTTATGTTTTCACGTCCTGTTTTTTCCAATTGCTCAGCGAAATGTCCTGAATAGGTTCCATCCTTGGCCGGTAAAATAATCCGAATAACGTTCCGGCCAAGTTCTCTAGCTAAAATTGCTTTTACTTTGTATCCGGTTAGGATATCATTATATTCTTTTCCGGGTTCTAATTTTGTCCCGGATTTGATAAGTCTGAAAGCTGCCCACATTATTCCATTAGCTATTTCTGGAGATACTCTCATACAAAACTGTAAATCGAGATGATCAAAGTTTTCAGCAATACCATGGGTATGGATGTTGGTACCATATGGGAATTCATCCGGACTTTCATTAAAAACGAAATGAGTATACCATCCAACTTTTTTGATTGAGTCACTCTCAAGTTTATTAAAGATTCGCTGGTCACTTGGGAATTTATATACTTTCTCTTTTTTCTTTTTCATGGTTATATTTTTTCAGTTAAAGTTATTCTTCAATAAGCTACTTTAAAATCAAATAGTTATGAATTTAATTATACTACAATCAATTCAAACATATCAAATAACTCAATTTCTGCCATGCTCCATTCTATATCAAATTTTTCTAATATTGATTTAGGAATGCTAATATTTTTCCCATTAAAATATTTTAACAGTTTATCTCTAAAGTTTTTATCTTTTATTAAGTCAAAAGATAAATTTGGTACTAATGCAGCTGTTTTTTTAAGTGCATCATTTTTTTTCGATTTAGGGAGAAATAATAATTTTTCACGATTGTTTAAGGATTTATTTTCTTTGTTAAAAATTAAATTTTCGTCAATATCTGTTATAATGTAGCTATCTTCTCCAGATAATTTCAAAAACAACTTTGTTTTATTTGTTGTGCTCTGTTTTTGAACTCCAATTAGTCTTTCTAAATAACTTATTTTAAAAGTTTTGATTTTGTTATTTAATTCTATAATTTTTTTTTCAACTTCTTTTGTTATTAATAATCCGTCAAGATAAAACGAACTTTCTTTCTTTGTAACTAAGTGAAATCCCATTAATTCAAAGTCTGTGAGTGTTCCATCTTCGAGAAGTGTTCCGGCTCCAAGTGGAAGTAAAGAAAATTCATCAAGTTTTTCTTTCGTTATGTTATTTTTTGTAATGTAATCATTATTTATCTCAACTTCAAGGATTAAAATATCTTCTTTGGATAAGTGGGCAGAAATGATTTCACCAACTACATCTCCTATAAATTTAACTTCTTCCTGAACTTCACCAGCATCTTCAAAAATAGATGTGTTTAGTTTTCTTTGATTTATATTATAAATAAATTTCTCAACTTCATTTTTAGGAAATTTCCTTTCGTTTAAATTAGCAACATCACATGTTAAAACTTCAAAGTAATGAAGTAAAACTTGAGTTTGTGTTTCTTTTGCTGAGTTTTTCATGGTTATATTTTTTTTAGTTAAAGTTTTACTTTAAGTTACCCTCCTCTTGACCCGTTAGAAATCAATAGATTATCAGTTTTAATTTCCTTCGCTTAGTAAAATGTAAAATCCTAATTATATGCAAGTTCAGGTACCTTCAATATCAAGTAGTTATAAAGAAGTTGTAAAAATGAATACTCATTATCAATTAGTTACGAGCTAAAAATTTTCAATAATCATTCCTATGTTAAAAATCAATTAGTTACGCAACACTGCCAGCTGTACATTCATCATATTGTTTTATTCATAATGTGATATTTTGTTCTATAACGTACTATACGAATTTTAAATCTTAGGTGTTACAAGAAAAGGATATGTTAAATATTTAAGGTAAAACCCTAAGTATTTAGATATACGTAAAATCCAATTGAATTTCTGTCACGAAAAAGAATTAAATTAGTGACAGGATTTTAGATTTATATTTCGTATATCAATAATTTTTAAAAAACGGTTTGAGAAACGCCAGGTCAAAAAAAATCCCTGGCAGAAATTACCAGAGAAAAAGTATCATATATCAGGATTTTACATTTAGATTAGTATGAGTATCAGGATTTTACGCTCTTGAGTCGAGTTCCTTTTTAATTTTAGCAGCTTCTTCGAAGGCTTCAGTTGAGACCATTATGTTCATGTGACGTATTAGTTTGTCTGTGGAAATGTTTTTATAATCAAATGCGTTGATTTGTAATTGGTCGGTATCACGATATAATAGATTATCTATTTCATTATCTTCCGGGTCTTCGTCATCATAATACTCATCTTCTTCGCTTCCATCTTTAGAAGGTTCACCTGGTTGTAATCCAAAGTTTATCTCCTTCATACCTATATCTATAAGTATTTGGCGTCCTAATTGTGGTTCTTTATTATATTCGTATGTAGACTCAGCGAGTTCAGAAAAACCTTCCGGAAGTATTCCGTCAGCTATTCCGGATTCGTCTGATAGGCATCCTTGGGAATCGTAATAGGTACGTGGAGTGATTAGAAAAAAATAATCTCCATCATTATTTGATAATTGAAAATAAAAATCTGATGCTTTCATGTAAGATTAAACGGAAAATCCTGCAATTTGTTTCTTTAGCTTTTCCTCTCCCTTAGTTTTAATATCGCTTCTCCCTATAAATTTCCTATTAGTCATTGTTTTATTTTCTTTCTTTTCAGATTGTGTAACTTTTTTGCTTGGAGTGAGGTTGTTATTAAACTTATCTTCTGCAGGCGTTTCTGGTTTATGTTTCTTATTATCAATGATATAACAGTCCCAACAACAGTATAAGTTTCTCCCTGATTTAACCGGTTTTCCACAAGCTGAATTGTGACAGGTTGGAATTATTTTGTCTAATGCTTTCTTATATTTTTTTGAGTTCTTCTGTTTGGTTTTGGTTTCCATTGTCGGTGGTAATAATTGGTTTTTTGGTTATATTAAATAGGAACTTGGTAAAGTTTTCCATGTCTGTCCCATTACATTTTTCTATAGTATCATCTATTGAGTGACAGATTCTCCATGTGTCATGTTTTTTCATATCGTATTCAGGAAGGATTCCTATACAAAGTACTGGATATTTGTATCTACGAAATGCGATAGCATCACTTGGTGGGGTTCTTAATTTTTGGATGTTATGTCCTAGGGTTGTTTCTAATGAGATATGAAGCTCGTCTTCTGATTTATTTTTCTCACAGTCTGACCAGATTATTGTCCCGTTACCGGTAAGCTCTAAATTAATAACAGCGGATATTTCTCCGTATATTTCATGAGAAATGTTTCTACTTCCTTTTATAGATGAAGATTTTTTAGCGAATCTGTTGGCTCCTTTTGCACTTATCTCTTCGGAATCTGAGAAAAGTATAATGGTTCTTTGATGTTCATCTTTGGATGTTTTAATTAGAGATGAGAGCCTGAGAAGATTACAGACGCTGGCAGAATTGTCTTGTGCGTTTTGGCTATGAACGTTCATGACGTCATGGTGTGCACAAAAAACAATAGCTGGACCGGTTACTTGAGGATTTGGTTCAGCAATTATATTAACAAGCTTGTGACTCGAGTAGCTACTATTTCCCCAAGTGATGTCGTTCCCTCCTTGGGCTTCGAAAATATCTAATGAGTATTTTACACCAAGTTTGTTAAGTGTGTCTATAATATACATCGCACGGTTAGTTATAGGATTGGGCTGAGGTATATTAGCAGAATAAAGATTATGAACTGATGATAAGTCAACCAAAAATTCATATGATGTGTTAGATTTCTCGAGTGCAGCTAATTGCTGGAGAAAAAACAGATTTCTCCAGTTTTCTTCGAATTCATAATCATCATATTTATATTCCTGGTCTTTCATACGTTTGCAAATGTAGTAAATAATTATTTAGTTTAAACAAAAAGTCCAGTGATTATAATTTTTCACTGGACTTTCGTAGGGAGAATTAATCCTTCATCTTTTTGACTTTAACCTTTTCTTCGTCATCGTCATTTAAATAATCTTCCGCATCTTCGGTGTCATGACCATGTTTGTTCAGGCAGAAGAATTCTGGACCAGAACCAACTGCGAATAATCTTTCTACACAGGTTTTTACATCCATTATTTCACTATCTGTTGTGATTGTAACGTCTCCAACATTATGACCTTCAGTTATGTCATAATTGATTTTTTCAAGGTCAGTTGAAGAATAAGGCTCCTCAGATAAAATTTCAATTTGAACTACCGTCCGGTAGAATTTACGTTTACTTAATGACATGATGTTTTGTTTATTTGTGTTTAATTTATTTTTCTACTTCCTGTTTATAAATTTCAAGCATTTTATCTATTGCTTTATTCTCAACAGCATTTTTATTTGAGGATTTGTCAAAAATTCCTTTCAGAGCTATCTCTCCAACTTTTTTGCAAGGATAATATGTATCTTCACCTTTCGCAAGTTTTTCTCCGAACCGGTTTCCTTTTTGAGGCTCTTTTTGAAATCCTTTATACAATTCAAGAACCATTTTATCAAGATCAATTACATATGCGTATTCGCAAAAAAGAGAGTCTTTAATAAAATTAGTTCCATCCAGCATATGCTCAACTTTTCCTGACATTATTTCCGGTATATATTTTGCACCTTGTAATTCTCTTAATAAGGCATACCATTCTTCTGATTTGCCGGTTGATACACCACTATTAAAAAACTTATTGTATTTTTCCTGAATTAACTTTGATGGCTTTTTATTTTCATCTACAAGTTCAACTTTTTTACAATTCTTTTTGAACTGGTCCCAGCCATTGATTTCATCAATTTTCTGCAATTCTATTACAACTTCTTCACCAACACCGCCGTCTGGATATCCATCAAATTGATTGTAAAATCCTTTGGCTTTTTCATCCTCAATGATTATAACTGCGCTTCTTGTTCCCATTTTATTTATGTGTTTTGGTTTATTTTATAATGTACTATACGAAAATTAAATTAAGGTGTTACAAAATCAGAAGTAATGGGTGCGATTTTTTTGGTTATCGTTATCATTTATTTTGTGCAGTGAACCACTACTACATCTCACGTACTTCTTTTTTTAGTTGTTATTAAATTGATACTCAACATCTTCCTCGTCATAGAAAAATCCTTGATGTTCACAATCTTCCGGGTAAGGTAAAGAATCCCAAACTTTCTTCCAATTTTCTTTTGAAGGGAGATTCTCGACAAGTTTAGGAACTTTAAAGCCTCTATTTGCTACAACTGTTAAATTACATCCTCCATAGTCTTTCCATCCTTCTTTTATAAGTTGGTTTGCGGTTTTTCCTCCTTGAGATGAAATTGGAGTCTCATAATTGTGAAAATCTTTTATATAAGCCAATTTAACTTTTCCATCTGTGATACCTCTTTCTGTAATTTTGCCGGAGAACACTTTTTTTCTTATATCGTCTGAGTTTTTACCGGTGATTCCATTCATTTCTCCAATGAGTGTATAAATATCTTTACCTCCAAACTCACCATAACCTCCATAATCTTCTTCTGTAAAAACCTGACCATCTTCTGTGATCATATGAACTTTAAAAGTTTCTCTAATTGATCCGGCATTAGGAATACTCTTTTGAGTATCCGATGTTTTAAAACTGAAATATCCCATAATATGTTTTTGTTTTTGATTTATAATGTGCTATACAAATTTTAAATGAGAGGTGTTACAACTTTGGATAATTTATTCGCAAATACTTCATTGATTATTTCTTCAATGTATTCTTCTTCTTTTGTTAATGTTTCTTTACCGGATAGTTTTTGTTTGGCAACAATAAGCTTTTTTAAGTGTTCTTTGCTATTGTATTTTCCACCAATAGGGAGAAGTATGCCGAATCCTCCAAAAAGTATTTCTAATTCGTGTGTTGAACTCATTGTTCCTTCGTGAAATGAAGCTCCGTAAAGAATACAACAATTATATATTCCATTTAGATAATTCTCAATAGAAATCTTTTGTTCTTTTTTTGTACTTCCCTCAAGAGAATCTCCAAAGTGTCTTCCGTCAGAAGATGAAATCCAATTAAACATTCTATGGGAAGGAATCCCTCTTTTTCTTAATCCGGCTTCAATTTGTTTATCATTTACTGCAGTTCTCCCTGAAGAATGTCCAATCCATCCGTGAGCATATCCTTTTGAAACGTATTCTTTTAATTTTGGTGAGTTAAAAACTTCATCTGAAAACCCACCTTGATATAATTTCGGATTTGCCGTTAAAATATCTAAATCCATCCAAAGAACCAATTTTTGTTTCTTTGCTTCCTTTTGAGATTTAATTTTTTCTCTTTCCCAGAAAGCTTTTTGTGCTGGTATGTTTCTGTCTTTTTTAAAACCTTTATCGTAATAGGATTTTACAAGAGAAATGAACTCTGAAGTGCTTTGAAACTCAGCATCCCGTCCGAATATCTTATTACTATGTAACCCTTTGTTATAGAACGTTTTATCAGCCTCAAGGTAAAATCCTACATATTTTGAGTCACCGTATATTTCAGCTATTGTTTCTCCGTTAAGTCCTGGAAATTTTTTGGATACGATTATTGAATTCAGTTCTATTTTGAAATCAATTTCTTTTGTATCGGTAACAATAACAAGAAATTCATCCATAGATGATGAAGACGCGAAACAAGAGTGAATGTGTTTAGTTATTACGATTGGCTTTTTCATTGTGTTTAGTTTTTAACCGGTTTGAATTCACAAAAATCTTCAAGGTCTCTTAAATCAATTCGACCAAATTTGACTGAGCTATAATAGCCTTGTCTTTCAAATCTCTTAACCCAATTTTTAAAAGCTTCAAGAGTTGCTTTTAACCCTGTGTATGTTTTACCCATATCAATAGAGATTCCATCTGGGGAGATTACATCATATTTTTTTGAGTTTTCCATTGTTTTCATAATGTACTATACGAATTTTAAATCTTAGGTGTTACACTTTTAATGAATGTTTGTAACAAAATAGTTATAAACTTGTTACAAAACTACAACCAACCTTCTTTAAATTTTTCAGGCTTACCTTCTGTTATTCTCCATTTTTCAAACCATTCACCCCATTCTCCCCTTCTTGTTCTTGTGATTGTTACTTCATTATCATCCACAGTATTTTCCTCAATAAGACTTTTTAAATTCTTTTTGAGCTCTTGGTATGTTTTGAAGCTTTTATATTCTGCTGAAACATAGAAACTTTTTCTTACCCAGCAACCTGGTTTTTTACCTCTTCTTCTTTGTTGTGCCATTATGCTGCTTTTTTAAGTTTAATGATAATTGACTTTGAAACTTCATTGGATTTTACGTTTGTTTTAATTGCAAAGCCAGTTTTAAAAGCAAGTGAATTATCAAATCCTTTGAAAATTACTTTCTTATATCTCAAGCCAACAATAACTCCTTTTGGATCTAAGTGTCTTAAGTCATTTATATCGCCATCAATTACTTTATATCCCAAATGTGATTTAGGAACAACATCAAACACCATTGCAACATTCACTTTATTTCTAAGCATATCCATAGCAATGGAATCATTTGTTTCTGACCGGCTGAAAACTAAGTTATAGTTTTTAGGGAGAACTGAATTAAACCTTGTATGATTTTTTGTATAATCATAGAAAATTACTTTTGGAAACAATTGAAAAATGTTTTTCCCATCTTTGATTTTAAGTTTTTCATAAGGGATATCAGAAGTTCCATTTAGCCGAATGACAAAGTTTCCTCCTTCAATTTTGTGTTTTACTTCTATCTGAGCTATTTCAGAATAAAGCGTTTTAAGAAATAGGGGTTGGTCGTGTAGAAATAATTCAGTTTTATTCGTTCTCCCCTTTTGAACTTGTGTTAATCCACCTTTACCGGAACCATATAAACACGACTTTGAACATCCTGCCGTTGCCATAGGACAAACAGTTTTACCTAAACTATTTTGTTTATGGGGAGAAAGATATAAAATATATGTTTTCCAACCTAATTTTTCTCCCTTCATCGTTTTTATGTTTCGGGTAGTTAATAAAGAATTTGGAATGTAATATGGCAAAGTTTCCATAGATAAATAGTTTAATTGGTTTGTAATGTGATATTTTGTTTATTTATAATGCACTATACAAAATTAAATTGAGACACGTTACAATTATTTAAACAAACGTAATGTTTTATATAATTCTCCAATCTGAGCTTTTAGAATACGTTGTTCGTGTGCAATAGTATTTATTTGACGCTTATTTGCGGAAAGTTTATTCTGAGCAGTTAATAACTCTCTGGAAACCATTTGCTTACACTTGTCGAAAACTTCTTTCTTTACATTCATTTTGTTCAGGATTTTACCGGTTTATTTTTGGTGGAGTTGTTTTAAAAGCTTTTTTATATATTTCTTTTGCTTGTTTCCAATCCTCTGCACCTCCGTCACATGAAATTTCAGTTTGTGGAAAATGGTGTTTTAATCTTAACATTGAAATTTTAACCATTAAATCGTATGGTTTACGTGCACTTTTACAGAACTCAAATATTAGTCCATTTTCTGCACGTCCTTCACTCTGTCTTTCTATCACAAAAGTTTCGTGGCTCATATCATCTTTGTTTTCGCCGTTGAATATAATAATATCATCGGTAAATTTAGGTTCTCCGGTTCCATCTCCGCCGGCCAATACAATTGATTTATCAATTTGATAATCAGCTGATTTTGAGCGGTCTGGTAAAAGTCCGGCTACTGTTTTTAATTCCTCTGATAGAATTTTGAATTTTTCGCTGTCCAGTTTTGCTGGAGTTTTGTAGTAGTTCGTATATCCGATAATTTCTAACGCCCTTTTGGGTGCGCCCTCATTTAGTTAATACTGATTTATAATGTACTATACAGAATTTAATTGATAGGTGTTACAAAAACAGAAAACAAACATATCTGGTGTAAAATCCTAAAGCAAATATATATACGCAAATTAAAACTATATTTCTGTCACTAATTAATTCTTTTCGTGACAGGAAATGAATTGGATTTTACGTATATCCTTATTAGGTAAAATCCTTCAGCTGGTGCCTGCTGGCCAGGGATTTGGATTTGAGTTAAAAAGAAAAGAGCCGAACATTTAATGCCCGGCTCTAAGCTCGTCGTGTTTAAATAGGATTTTACTTCTTTGCAGATGTAGTATCCACTTTTACTTTAGTAGAATCAACAGCACCAGTGCTACCTGTTGATACAGGAGCTACAATAATGGTGCTATCAACTGCTGTTGCTGTTACTTCTTCAGTCTTAGCGGTGTTGCAAGAGGAAAAAATAAACGCTGCTAAAACGGCTGTTAATATCAATGTTTTTTTCATGGCTGTAAATATAGATTAAAAAACAAAAAATCCAAGATTAACTCCCGGATTTTTTATTAACAATTTGTTCGATAAATTAGAATATTTCTTTTAAGGTTTTAAATCCAAGACTATCATCAACTTTGATAGATATTTCTTCGATTTCACTATCTGGATTTATTTCAGCTTTTACGTGGTACATGAACTCGATAAGAGCTGTGAACGTATCCAAGTCCATTTGCTTTACATCATTAATTATGCGTTCTTCCATTTCTGCCACCGAAGTAGTTGCGCTTGCAGTGTCTACACTTAGTTTGTCCATGAGATATTTTGTTTTTGATTTGTAATGTACTACAAAATTAAATTCTTTGGTGTTATATTTTAATTCATCGTTATCATTACATAATCAGTATCAACCAATTGAGCGAGCTCATTTATTTGATTAATTACTTTTTTAGGAACAAGCTCATACAATTTGCCTTTTAATTCACTTTTTTCTACTTCTGCAATTTCTCCTGAAATTTCTGCAAATATATCACCCTGAAATATACGCTCACTCATATCGGTAACATCTTTAAATGCTTCACGACCTTTTAAAAGTTTAACTACATCATCCAGTAAAACATTTTCCGGCATGGTCATAATTGACATTTTGTGCATTGATTTTAATATATTATGCTTAACAAGTTCTATTTCCCCGCCAAATGCTCTTGCTTTTTTAATAGCTTCTCCCCTTGTGTATTCTTGTATTACTCCATAAGATGCTAAATATCCATTTCGTTTTTGGTCAGCTCTTGCATGGTTGTTTTCTTTTAAAACAACTCTGTATAATTTCTTTTCCATGAGATATTTTGTTTTTTGGTTATGATGTACTATACAATATTTAATTCTTTGGTGTTACAAGGCAGTTATTAAAAATTTAGCTATGGCTTCCAATTCTTCTGCATGAATTAAAATCGAGCCATTACCTTCTGCTTTATCTACTTCCAAGCCAGTAGAACTTAAATGTCCTATTCGACTTCGTTGTCCATCAATTGTTCTGAATATCCAGAAGTTTCCAACACCATCATCAATAAATTCAAGTTTATGATTTTTGAATACAGGGTTTTCTATTATTTTGGTTATTGTTTTCATGGCTTATTTTCTTTCGTTGATTACCTGATAAATTAAATCCTCAACCACAAGACTCCAATTTGCTGTTTCATCCTGGTTTTGAGCTGCCGGATACCTTTTTAATACTTCTTGAATTTCCGCGTCAGTCAGTTCTTTTTTTAATGAATCGGCGATTGTTTCGACATCTAAGTCAATTATTTCGTTTTCCATGTTGTTAAGGTATTGAAATTATAACTTTTGCTTCAGGGAGAAACTGAGGCGTTACTTCAACTTTGGTTGTGTAAAATTCAGCATCATCAGGAGCAAGTCCTTGATGGTCAGCAACATCCTGCAACCCTCCTGCAATGTTGTTAGTAATTGTTTTTATATCTTCATCAGATGTGATTTTATCTGAAAAGGTAAGTGTTACTAAAAATGTGTGTGTCTTACTCATGGCGTTATGTTTTGTTTACAATGTACTATACAAGAAATAATTGAATGGTGTTACAAATATTATTCGACTTGTAAAATCCTATCAAGAATCATTCTCTCAACATTCCCATTCTTTATTTTGTTCGCCCACATACCGGCAATTGCTATAAACTCATCCAATGTATCGGCTTCATCAATTTCTTCTGTTATTTGTTCTAAATCATCTCCCTCTAAGGTGATGGATTTTTTGTATTCTGATTTCAATTTGTCTAATGTCATAGCGTTTAGTTTTTTACGTTAATTTCAGTCATTAATATAAAGTCTTCAAGTTCAGCTCCGTCAAGTGATTTACCACCGTCAGCATAAAATGAAGCAAGCATCATTTCACTTAACTCTTTGAGTTTTGTTGCAATTTCAACGGCTGTTCCACTTCCTGTTATTTTAATTTCTAATTCTTCCATGATATTTTGTTTTTGTTTACAATGTACTATACAAGAAATAATTGAATGGTGTTACAGATACGTGAATATATTTGTTACGCTTCCACCGCAATTTTACTGTTTTCTATTCGGGCGTTTTTCATTTCCTCCCTGTTTTGTGGGAAAATATCCCCAAGTTCCTCAACAGTTAAAGTTTTAAATCCTTTAAAACGTTCAAGAAATTTTTTATTGATTGAAATGTTTTGTTCAAATTCAATTGGTTTTTTATCTTCTTTTGCACTCTTCAATTCATCTTTTGAACAATCGTTTTTGCTTTCAGGATAGTATGCTTTCAAATAAGTAGAAGCATCAACAGGTGTCATACGTTTTAGTTTTTCAACTGTGCTATCTCCACCGATATTAACAAAGCAGTATTTTGGATTTTTAAGTGTAAAATCCATAATTAACACGCCATCATTATTATCTCCCTTATCAAAAGAACTACTATATATCAATTCGTTCTCGTCTATATGTTCTTCATTTAAAAGACTTAAATGGTCAATGCCAATACGACAATATTTACCCAACTCAAAATCAAACATATTTTGCATATAATTTTTAAACCATTCGATTACATCATTTGGATTTTTTATGCTATCACATTTTTTGTGTAGTAAATTATTATAACCATAGGTATCTTCGTGAAAATCTTTAACGGCGAATAAGACTTGAGAAGCCACTAAAGCAAAAGAGCGACCGTATAACCATTGGTGATGAAAAGCAACTATAATGGTATTTTCTTCACCATACATTTGTTTCCATTTTTTGTATATTTCCTGGTTTGCTACATAACCGGTAATATCCTCTCTCCATTCCTTTTTGGAATCAATTTTTATTCTTTTTGCCCATGTTTTGCCAATATTTGGCATCTGGATATAAATTTGGCTGCGTTGTCCGATAATTTTAACGACCTTTTGGGTTCGCCCTCGTTTTAATTAATACTTATTTATAATGTACTATACAAGAAATAATTTGATTGTGTTACAACTTCGTTGGGTTACACCACAAATAATATGTTTTTATTTCACCAGTTCTCCCTCGCCGTGTTTTCCGGTTAATATTTCTGTGTGGATTTTACTGCAGAATGCAAGAATATCTCCCTGTGGATAATCTCCGCTACTATAAGGGCAAGTTATTCTAAGAAACAATTTTGACTCCAGCCGGCTGATGAATTTATGTATTGTTCCGGATTTTACAATATTGATTTGATTATCTAAGAAAAACTTAAAGTGTGTTGAATACTCAACATCTTCGTTTATCCTGTACCACTGTTTTTCTTTTGATTTTTCTCCCATGATTTTTATTTTTAAATATGACAATCTAAAATTGTTATTTGAAAATTCCTATCTTCTGTTTTGTTTAAGTTTAAAAAATAGTTATACTTTTCGATAAGAAATTTCTCATTAATGTTTTCATCTCCCTCATAATATGTTTCTTCATCTCCGTTTTCATCTTCAATGATAATATTACAAATCATTCTTTTTACAGCATCTTCTTTCGACATATTTTCATTCCAACTCTTTTGTATTGCCTTGAATTTGTTTATTATATCTTGTGCTGAAATATCTTCAGAAATTAGCATTTCACTTTGTCCATCTAATTCCAAATGCGAACACGCTTCTATTAATTCCATTTCGCTTATTTTAACGTATTCTTGTACGTTATCTCGATATTTTTCTGCTACCTTTTCATCTTTTAAGTTAAGAGCTTTTTTCAAAAGAGCCTTTAATTCTTCTTCGCTTTTACAGGTTGGCAATATATTTTTCCAACGACCACCTACCTCACACCAATCATACATCGAATCGCTGTTATAGCTATTTCCATATTCTCCATATTTTAAATCGAGATGTGAGTATTCTCCCTCCATAAACTCGGCTAATGTTGGATATGTTTTTTCTATTTCAGGAACTTCTTTTATTGTGTTCTTATATAGCTTTTTTGCTTGTTTTGCAGTATATTCAACTTCAAATGTTATTTCTGCTCCATCGTCTTCGGTTGCATCGCAATTATGTTTTGCCATTATGGAAGATTCTTCGCTTTCGTGGATTAATAAAACTGAGAAGTGCATAGGATATAATTTTAGTTTGTGTTATAATGTACTATACCAAGAAAAATTGAGCTACGTTACAAAATCAATCATCATTTTCAACTTCTTCTTCACCTGTTTCCCATTCTTTTTCTGTGATGATATATCCAAAACGATTAACATAATGAAATCCTGCAGAAATAATAAGTTTGCCATCTACATCTAAAATAGTCCAAACACGTTTTTTGGTTTTTTCATCTTGTGCCATTTTAAGGATATATGCTTCTTCCTCTCTATAAGTTTCATACATTGTTCCACCAAAAGAACAAACATCTTCATCTTTAATTAAAATGTTGGTTTCAGCTCTAATAATATGATTTATTTGAGGCTTATACTCTTTGTAAAAAACTTCGTCTTTTATTTTCTTTATCTTTTTCATGATTTTGTAATTTTTTATTATTGCACTATACAAAAAATTAAATTCCTGTGTTACAAAAAGAAACTTCACACTCTATCTTGCAGATTTTGGATTAGTTCTTCTAAAATAAACTGCTCCTTATATGGCATTTCAGAATCAACGTTCTTAGCTTCTTTTTTGATTTCTTTACAAACTTGAGATGCAATTTTTGCTACAACTTCCTTAAATTCGGGATACCTTTCAAGACCAATTAAGGGTTTGACTTTATAGTAGTTATCATTAACATATTTAAGGTCATCTTCATAACTGATAGAAACAATCGCTTTCATGTAGGGACTATATGCTAAATTGCCGACTTTGATTTTTGAATAATCATCTTTTTCAATCTTGTATTTGACGTTATTATAAGTTGCTGTTTCCATTTTGTTTTTGGTTTATAATGTACTATACCAATTTTAATTTAATCGCGTTACACTTTTAAATATGTTTCTCCGCATTTTCTCTATTCTTGAAATAAACAGTATCCATTGTTCCTGCAAAAGGGTTTTGTTCTTTTATAGTAAATGCTTTATCTCCAGCTTCAATTGAAATTCCTGTGTCTTTAAATAAAAACAAGCCTGCTTCATCTTTCCCGATGGTTACTTCCTTAACTTTTTCTCCTGTGATTTTCATACTGTTTAATTAAATTATGTTTATATTTTTTCATGTTATATTGGTTGTTGGTTTGTGATGTGATATTTTGTTTGTTATAATGTACTATACAAATTTTAATTCTTTTGTGTTACAAAGAAGGCGGATGTGGCGTCACAGGCTGGTTTCAGGCGATTTTTTGATTTATTAGATATACGTAAAATCCAATTCAATTTTTGTCACAAACTTAATTCTTTTTGTGACAGAATTTCAGATTTATGTTTCGTATATCCAAATAAAAATTAAATCCTACTTTAGGAGCCCTGGGAAATTCTGAAGCTCCGGTGCTTCAGAATCAGGATTTTACGCAAACAAAAAGCCCAGGAATTTTCCCGGGCTTCGTGTGAAATGTAAAAATATATCTTTAATCAATGCACAAATATCCTTTAAGATTTACTGCTGGACAAAACATTAGCAACTCATCAATTGCTGTAACATCGCCACTTGCACATTGCTCTTTAATGAGTTCTAAACATTCGTCAATTAATAACTGCTTGCGTTTCTTTTGCTCTTCCTGTACTTCTGCGATTGCGTTTTTCACAAGGATACAATCGAAATCAGAGGATTTTACTTCTGGATTTGTTTTTCCTATATTTGAAATAATTTCACCGTCAATAGTAATTGTAGCAATTACTCTTGCATTTTCAGAGTTCGGGTTGGTATCGGGATAACAGTCAATTGAAATTTCTCCTGTTTCTTCATTAGTATAATCTGTTATTACCTCTGCAAAAATTTGGATTTTGTTTTTCATTATATTTGTTTTGGGTTTATAGTAAATTTCCAATGCAACAATTGTTTCTTTCCAACCTCATAGTAAATTTCCAGTATAGCAATTGCTTCTTTCCAACCTCCTTTATATTTGTGTTGTTTTATACCTTGCTCAACAAATTTTTCAAGTATATTTGATGACTGTTCTAAAAGAAGTGGTGTTTCTGCAACAATAACTTCCCACGTAAATGCTTTTTTCCCTGCTCTAAAACTAAACTTCTCCCCATTAAGCGTTTCATAAACATGAATTTCTTTTGGACCGGGGTTTAATACTTCTTTAAGTGTGAGAGTTAGTTTTGCCATGATGTTTCGTTTTGGTTATAATGTACTATACAAGAAATAATTGGATTGCGTTACACCTCTTCGTTTTCTTGTATATTTATATCATCTGCATCAATGCCAGAGCTTAAAATTTGTGCGCCTAAACAACTCGGTTCATTCTGCAGAGCTAAATTAATTAGGTCAATTGCAGTTAGAGCATCTGCTACCATGTTTCCATGAATTCTAGGTATGTCTACTTGTATTGTCAGGTTTTTGATTGTGATTGTTTTCATAAGCTATGTTTTTTTGGTTTATAATGCACTATACAAGATTTAATTTAATGGCGTTACAACTTATTGAGAAATCAAAGTTTGTCTGTAAGAGTTTGATATTTCATTACTCCAATGATAGGGTTCTACACATTCCTTAAAGTATTGTTCTGGAGTTAAATCTCTTGTATAAACATATTTAAAGAAATTTTCTTTTATAAGTTCTTTATAGCGAACATCTCTACTCTCTTTAGTTGGAAAATTTTGATAAATTCTACCGACTTTAGGAGAAATATAACTTAACTCAAATGGAGTTTCAAAGTTTTTAATATTCATTACAAAATCAATTCCATAAGACCATTCATCTTTGGTATCAATAACGGTAAAATCCCTTTTCAACCCTTTTAAATCATTCCTGGATTTTCCTTCTATAAACAAATGCACAATAGAAATACACTCCATTCTTTTAGCTGAAAGCTCCATCGCATATTTCTCAGCATCAAGATATTTTTTAAAAGTTTTCATTTGTTTGTGTTTTGGTTATAATGTACTATACAAATTTTAATTTAAGGGCGTTACAATTTTTCAGTTTTTTTCTATCTCTTTCAACATTTCAACTTCTTCTGTTTCAAGTTGAGCGTATTCGTTTAATTTATTTGTGTGTTCAGTTGCAAGTTTTTCGATTACCTTTTCTTTATCAATTTTCAATTTTTTTATACAAGTGAGTACTTCTATTTGAACTTCACGTTTGTTTTTGGAAATATTTACTTTATCACCATGAACAGCACCCCAAACATTTTTACCAACTTCTTCTTGAATTGATATTTCACAACATACTATTCCCAATATGTTTAAGTCAAACAAATTAATTTTATATACCCCTATTTTAGAATTATGCTTTTCAAAGTAAGCAAATCTAGGTGTAATCTTTGTAATTACGTCCGACCATACTTTATGAGAATAAACACTGGAGAACCAAAACACATCACCAACTTTAACATCAGATTTTATTCGTGTATCAACAAAATAGGATTTGTCAGCTTGAATGTAAATTCCCATTAGTTTGGGATGTTTAACTGTATAAACATTTTCAAAAGTGTGAATTTCTACTTCTACCTCCGTTCCTTTCTCAATTGGACAGACAGCGTGCGACCATTTAGGACATTTTAGGCTCTTTGCTAATATTAGTTTCTTCGTTTCCATAGAAAATTCTGTTTTTATTGGTTTGTAATGTACTATACCAAAAATTAAATTGCCGTGTTACACTTTTAAATTGATATTCTCAGCTATTAAAAATAGGCTTTCGTCTATTAAAAATCAGTTTTTAACTATTTTATTAAATTGTTAATAATATCCAGCCTACTTTTACAGTGAATGTCAAATATGATACAGATCACCAAAATTAGTGATAAACATCACTTAGTTTTAAGAAACAGATAAATAACTCTATCGTTTAATTTTATATAAACTGAACCGTCAGAAACGGCAACTTAAAAAACAGATTATGGAAACAAATTATGTCAACGTTGAAAATTTGGATTTAAAAAACTTAACATCAAAAGAGCTTTTTCTATACACTTTAAATAAAATTGGCAGACCTTCACTAGCAAGGGATATGGCTGAATATTTGGAAAGAAATAAATTAATTTCAATGAAAAAAGAGGAAATATTAATCAGATTATATACTGGTGCGACACAATTAAACAAATCAAAAGTAGTTAGTAGGATGCCCTATGATGGCAGAATGTATATGTATGCTATCATAAAACAACAACAATTTGTTAATTTGACAGCTCAGAATAAATTTAAAATGGTTGCATAACAAATAAATGTGTGAATTATATAACACAAAAATAAAATTGTGTAATAGCTACATGTTCATAAATTGCAACCTTTGTTGCGTTAAAAAGTATAAACAATAAAGATTTTAACTGTACCGACAGAATCGGCAATTTAAAAACAAAAACAAAATGAATACAATTAGCAAAAAAAAGGTTAAGGTTAAAGTTCCAACTCCTTCGGCAAAAGCCGTAAAGTCAAAAACTAAAGAAGAAAAAACAACGAAAAAAGCGATAGAAGAAAAAACAAAAGATGTTGATTTGAATAATTTAACAGCAGATGAAATCTTTTTACAGACCCTAAAAGAGATAGGCGCACCTTCTCGCGTTAGAGATATGGTTGCTTTACTTAAAAAGAATAAACGAGTTTCAATAGCAAAGAAAAAATTGTTGATAAAATTTTATGCCAGTGCATCACACTTAAATCGAGATGGTGTAGTAAAAAGAACCCCGGTAAATGGAAGTATGTATGCTTACAGTCTTTTGGGCTGGAAGAAAAATAAAACCAAAGCTAAACTATCTGTGGCTGCATAACACACGTTTATTTTTGTATTAAAGGGAGAGAATATAGACCAAAAATCCTATTCTCTCCCTTATTTTTTGGGAATATTATGCAACCTTTTTCTCTTTTGCTTTACCAAATTTCCAACCAGACATACCATAAACAAACATACTTTTATTTACTGGCTCTCTTTTTACGAATCCTACCTTATTCAAAAGAGAAGCACTGGCATAGAGTTTTATCAAAAGTTTAGCTTCTTCTGTTTTTAGTGATTCATCCTTTTTGAGCTCCTTAACCATATCCCTCACAATAGCCGGTTTTCCAATTTGCTTTAAAGCGTGTAAAAACAATTCGTCTGCCGTTAATGTGTTTAAATCAATAGCCTTTGCTTTCCTTGCTTGTGCTTTTAAAGCTGAAGTATTTAATACTTTAACTTTACCAATGCTTTGAGTTTCCATTTTGTTTGATTTTTTAGATTAATTTATAATGCACTATACAAAAAATACTGGAGAGGTGTTACAAAAAGGGAGAATTATTACCATTTCTTTTTTCCATTGCGACCTTTAGGGGATGGCCAGGGATTATTCTCCCTTAATAAATCAACATTTATAAGTTCATTAAGACGATAATTTCTTATTGGTATTGGCTCTCTATCAAATACTGTGGATTTTATCTTTACTTCTTCCGGCAAATCCTTTATATCAATGCCAGTCTTTTTTGACAATTCTTCTATTGAGTCAATAATGATTATCTCCCCAGCTTCTATCAATTTTTCTGCAATCCTTTGAGCTTCTTCTCCAACCAGACCCATTCCAATTACAATTATCTTTGCTTTATTTTTCTTTTTAGAGTTCATGTTGTTTTATTTTCTATTAATTTATATGCTCCAGAATCTAATCCATGTTGAAATTGTTTAACCGAAGTCCAAGCCATACTCATTGTGTTTCTCCCTAAATTATGTGTAGGAACGTTCCAGCTAATCCTTTTTTCAGTTACTTTTACAACTTCAAACTCTTTTCCGGTTGGAGTGAATAAAAATATTGTTCCAATCTTTACATCTGTTGCTTTCATATTGTACTATACAATAAACAATTGAATTATGTTACAAATTATGAGGGGAGAACATCAGGAAAAACAACTGTATGACTTGCTATATAAATTCCTTTTGTAATATCAGATAGTTTATCAGCCACTCTTTCTTTTCCTTCTGCTGTTAATAAGTCAGTAAAAAGTATGCCGTTTAAATGATCAATCTCATGAGAGAAAACCACTGCATCAAATCCTCTTAATCTAAGTTTCTGTTTATTGAAATCAATATCATAAAATTCGACATCAATTATCTCGTTTCTAACAAACACATCTTCATAGACACCAGCAATACTTAAACAGCCCTCGTGTGATTTTTGAATTCCTCTTTGTTTTTTTATAATTGGATTAACAACAACAATCTCTTTATTGCCCATTTTCATTACAAACACACGACTATTAACATTTAGTTGTGGACTTGCTAATCCTACTGCTGTACCTATACTTTTCATTGTAAAAAGCATATCATTAGCCAAAGTTTTAATCTCTGGAGTATTTTCAGCTTCAATACATACTTCCCGAAGCATTTTAGAGCCGTAGCCAATGATGGGTAGGATTTTATTTTCTTCCATATTTTAACATATTTGTTAATTGAGCCATTTCATCTTCTGATAGAAAATTATAATCAGTAATCCCGTTAAGTTCTCTATCTAAATAGATTTTGCGTTTCAAGTTATCAACAAACCACTTAAAGCCATTTATATTTACCTCTATAAGTCTTTTCTTTATTTGTTCTTTTTCTGTCATATTGTACTATACAATAAATTAAAACACTACGTTACAATTTTTAAACTTGAGGCCACCGGGATTAAATCCGGGCCAGCCAGGAGGCTCCCAATACCCATTTTTTTAATTTTTTAGATATACGATTAATCAAAGTCAATTTATGTCACAAAGATAAATAATTTGTGACAGAAATACAGTTTTATATTTCATATATCTACAAGTCAAAAAAACAGGCTTTTTCTTGCTGCTGGTTAGCCGCCATTCTGCTGCTTTTTTCTGGTTTTTTAACCAGTTGAAATTCTAATTTATCAATGTTTATAGCACTTACAGAGCTTTGTTTAGCCGCTGGTTCCTGGAAATCCTGAAGTTGGCGAGTTCTAAAAAAGAAAACCCCGGAGAATGTCCGAGGTTATTAGTGTTGATGTTAAAAAATAAAATCCACCAAACGGAAGAGCCGAAGGTGGATTTTACTTTATAATCGTGGAAACAAAAGGACTCGAACCTATACATCTACTTTTTCAGGGTAGCACTCTACCGAACTTTTGACAGCTCTCCTTTCGGAGTTGAGTTACATTTCCTTGTTACATTATAAAACGAATATGTTTTATAATTGTTTCACAAAACTAAAAAAATTATTCTACTATTCCAAGTTTATTTAAAAAATTATTTGCGTATTCTACTGCATTTTTAATAGATGCTTGATGGTCATCCTTGAAATCATAAGCAACGGCATCAATAGCAGAATGTATTTCATTCATTAATTCACACATCGCTTTTAAATTCTCTAATCTTTTAGCATCCACTTCTGATTTCCCAACTGGTCTAATTTCACCAATTAGCTTTTTTACTACATCGTAATTTGTCATCGTTTTATGTTTTGAGTTTTAGTGGAAGAAATTGGATTTGAACCAATGGCACAAACGTTTTCGGCGTTTTGCTCTACCAGACTGAGCTACCCTTCCAGTTATAATGTACTATACAAAAAGAATTATTGCTACGTTACAAAAGTGCGATTTTTATGCTTGTTTGTAGGTCTTTAAGGAATTTTGTTTCATCTTCCATTTCAGCGCCACCAAATTCAATATTACGTTGAATGGCTCTTTCTGTGAATTTGCCCATTTGGAACGCTTCTAATGGAGTTAAATCTTTTGGTGATGTTTCTGCTTTAGTACAGACTTTTTGCCAAGTTTGTGTTTGAAGTGTATTTAATTCACCGCTGAAGGTAAATAATGGTCTTATGATTTCAAATAGCATGAGATATGTTTTTTAGTTATAATGTACTATACAAATTAAAATCGAGTTGCGTTACAAAAAATGTTTTATCTAATTTCTTCAGAAATACGTTCTGCTTCTGCAAGTGTCCAAATGTTATCTTCCATTGCTTTCTCCCTTTTAAATAAAGTAAAACCCCAGACTCCATTTGTATTGTATTTAATCTCGATACCATTCTTAGTAGAAATATGACGATAGGATATTTTCCCTTCTTTTACTTTAAATGGTTCATTAGAGCCAATTTGTTGAAACAATCTCCCTTTAGCATCAGCAAGGAATGTTACATCACCTTTTTTCTCTATAAAATTAAGTCCTTCCATTTTGTTTTATTTTAAATCATTTCTAAATACCAATACATTCGCTTGAAGTACAGAACTATACACTAAAGCCTTTTTAGCATATTTCTTTGGCTCTTCGATTAATTCAACACAATCAACAATCCGAGTTCCTTCATGTTGACTAACTCTGTAAGTATCAATAGCGTATTCTTGCTTTACGTTTTTCAAAAACTCTTTAACTTTTTCGTCTATTTCTTTTTCATTTAATTCACTTATTTTCAAGTAAGTTAAATTTTCAAAAAATTCTCCCTCTCTGCCTGCTATTAACCAATCAGCCATTTCTTGTAAGTGAGAAGGCAAAATATCATCTTCATTTTCAAAATCAAACAGGGAAGAATTTGAGCTATCATTAACCATTTTCTCAAAGGCATAAGCATAATCCTTTTTTAAAAATCTTCCATTTAAGCGTTCCCTGTAACATTGTCCAACCAGATGCTCCCCATTATGCCAAATAATTGCTACACCGCCATCTTCTGCTAATAAAGTGCCATCGCTTCCACCTTCGTTTATATATAAGAATTTGTTTTCCATAATGCACTATACAAGTTTTAATTTAACTGCGTTACAAAAAAGAACAATTGGATAGAAATTCTTTTTGCTTATCAGTAAGTTCTCCAACAAATTCATATTCAATTTCATCGCAAGTAAAAACCTTGCCTTCTATTACTGTTGTAGTTGTTTTTACAATAATAAGTTCAGCTCCAAGTAGCCGTTCAAATCCCATTCCCGAATCCAAAGAACCGTCAAGTCCTTTTGTTGCCTGTTTGATTATTTCATCTTTGGTTTTTCCAGTTAATTTTGTTGCTGGATATGCTCCAGTACCTCCACCCCAAAGATTTCCTAATACTGTTCCTGTCGATTTAAATGAAGTTTTCATGGTGTTTGTTTTTGGTTTATAACGCACTATACAAAAAAGAATTTAATTGCGTTACATTAACTAATATTATTCAAGTTCTTTACCGTTTTCGTCCATTTGAAAAAAGTCTATTGAACTACCTTGTTTTTGAACAAGTTTAACAGCTTTTAACCCTTTTACTTTTTGATTTCTAATTTTAAAATCATGTACTCCCGAAAATGAGCCAGTGTTACATTCTTCTTCAATATCATCAATACTCATATTTCTATCAATCGGTTCTTCTGACAGAACTTCAACTTGATATACTGTTCTGTAAAGTGTTTTTGTTTTAGGCTTCATGGCTGTTTTTATTTAAGTTATAATGTACTATACAAATTTTAATTTGATTGTGTTACAACTATTTTACATCAGAATAAACACATTCGTAAGAACACCCAAGTGAACTTCCACCTTCTAACATAAAACTAACTGTTAAATCTTTGTCATTATGCTTAAGAACAATAAAGTTTTCGCCGATTGTATTACCACCATATTCAATAACTTCGTAATCATTATCATTAGCAAAATTACTAATTTCTTCATAGTTGCAAATTTGTCCTTTTTTCATAACGTTTGTTTTTGGTTGTAATGTACTATACGAATTTAAAACATATCGCGTTACAAAAACATAAAATAACAGGCGGATGTTTCTGGAGAAGCCCGTCGCCGGCGAGTTCTGGAGCTATTTTTGATTTTAAAAGATATACGTAAAATCCAACTCAATTTTTGTCACAAACTTAATTCTTTTCGTGACACAATTTCAGATTTATATTTCGTATATCCAAATCAAAGAAAATTCTACTCCAGGAGCCTCCAGGGATTCTGAAGCACCGGAGGCTTCATATATTTATCTTCAGGATTTTACAAAAAACAAAAGCCCCAACATTTCTGCCGGGGCTTTTCTTTAAATTTGAAACTTTACTATTCTTCACCGAATACATGACAAGCAAACGTATCAATGAACTCTTGATCGTTATAGTCGCTGAATTTATCTCCTATGATGGTATCATCGCCTTCAAATTTGAACTGGTAATGAAATCCATTCCTCACAGTTCTTATATAGAAGTATTCTTCTCCCTTTTTGTGTTCTATGCCGTTATTTGCTTCTTTAATGGTGTAAATTCTTTCTTCACCATATTTGGTAATCTTTAAGGATTTTCCTGATAGGATAACTTTAAATCCGTTGTGGGTTATTTTGTTCATGGGAATAGGTTTTGGTTAGTTTAATTTAATACCTGATTTTTCAATTACTTCTTTTACGTTTCCGCAGGGGAACATCAAACCATTAATATTACCGTTTCTTAAAAACCTATCTAAATAATGAACTATCATTTCTAAATCGGCTCTACTGCAAGTAATACCAAGAACTTTCACTCCCCTGTATTCACTGTTGTCAATTATGTTTTGAACTTTTGCTTTTAAAGCTGTTGCCTTGTTTTTCATGGTGTTTTGTTTTGGTTATAATGTACTATACCAAAAATTAAAACACGGTGTTACAAATAAAGGGAGAATAAACGAAGAAAGTCCGAAAAGGGTTTTGTTATTCCCTGTCGGACTTTCTATATGTTGAGCCTTAGCTCTTGTGGCTTATAGCCTATGTTTTGTTTTTTTCTTTCCGGGGCAGTTAATTTAACAATAAAATGATTGCGATAAACCAAATTTGTTTGGTAAAACGTGCCGGGTAATTGTTTCAATAGTTTCATTATATAAGTAATTCGGGATTACGCTGCATAAATCCACGTCACGCTCTCTCCGTATTCCTTTACATATAACCATTTCATTTCTTTTTTCCGAGTTTCTCGCTACGATTCCAAGATTTTCTTCGTTGAATACTTCCGAAGCAACTATTGAAATTCCTAAAATATTCGCAGGTAATTCAATATTAACAATAGAAGTTTCAAAAATTAGAGGTTGTCCTCTTGCTGATTTTCCATGCTCTGTAATTCTCGGAGCAGTTACCGCCGACAATGTAAAAATAATTTGCGTCAGCATAAAAATTAAGCCAATTCGTTTCATGTGTTTTAGTCCTCCTTTGTTTTAATGGTTAATACTACTTTACTACTTGCCTGAGCTTGCGCCTCAAGTTCCTTTGCGTGGAAATGATACATTTCACATTCGCGATTCATAATCTCTTTTTGCTCCTTCATGCTTTTTTGATTATTTTAAGTTTATTTATAATGTACTATACCAAAATTAAAAGACAGGTGTTACACTTTTAAAACAATTTATTGTACTTATTTTCGTAGGTAACAGGGAGAACTATCTCTCTTTCAAAAACATCAAACCACGTAGTATCAGATAATTCATGAAAATCGCCATCTCCAGTAATTTCGTCAATCACTTTTAAATCTTCTTCAAGCACTTCTGCGTTTTTAGTACCTTCGTGTATTATATCAACAACGGATTTTACTTCGGCTTTAACTTCTTCAATACTATTATGAACAGTTAAGCCGTGTTCGCCTGATTTGTGGCTCATAAAAAGAATAAATACCTTTTTCATTTTGTTTGGTTTTAGTTATAAGCAAAATTTCTGTTTTTATTGATAGCGATGGTCATCAGAACAATTTTTTCAGTAAAGTGCATTTTATATTTTTGTTCTAATAATGTACCTTCTGAATCAATCACTTCCAATTCTTTTTTATCATTCAAATTTTCAGCAGTTGCATATCTTTCGTTTATTTTTTTAAACTCTTCTAATAGTTTCGCTTCTTTTTCAACAATTTTAACTATTTTTGCTTCTAAATTTTGTCCGTTGAGTAGCATGATGTTTTAGATTTAGTTGGTTTATAATGTGATACTTTGTTGTTTGCAATGTACTATACCAAAAGAAATTGTATTGCGTTACAACTTTATTGAACTATGTTACACAAATACAATATTATGTTTCTTTGCCCAAGACTTAGCACGTTGTTCTGCCTTATCTATTTCAGAAGTAAAGCATTTAATAAATCCCCAAGCCTGTCCTACTGGAACAATTCTTGACCGTTGAACATTCCACATTCCACCTCTCCAATGAATATAATCAGTAAGAAGGTAATACTTTTGAACTTTGATTTCTGTTTTCGTTTCCATAATGTACTATACAAAAAAGAATTTAATCGCGTTACAGAAATATTAGAATAGTTGGCGGATGTTTCTGGAGGAGAAGCCCGTCCAGTAAGGATTTAAACAGATTTTGATATACGTAAAATCCAATTAAATTCCTGTCACGAAAAGAATTTAATTAGTGACAGGATTTCGGATTTATATTTCGTATATCTATTTTAAAATAAAATTCATCAGCTGGTCGCCGGCTCCTGGGATTTTTCGGGATTTTTCGGGATTTGTCAGGATTCGTCGGGATTTTTCGGGATTCGTCGGGATTTTACGGGATTCATCAGGATTTTACCAAAAACAAAAAAGCCACACATTTCTGCATGGCTCTTTAAATAAAATTTGCTCAACTTATAACTACGCTTGATTCCCCTTAATTGTTGTGACTCGTTCGGGTATTGTATCTGGTTTCAATGCGTTTATATTTATTTGTGTATCTGTTGCTTGGATAAATTCTTTTTTAAGGTCAGCCCAAAATCCAATTCTTTCAATTTCTAACATAATATGTTTTTTTAAATAAATATGATTGATTTTAACGTGTATAAATTAAACCATCATTTTTTGCCTTAAGACGTTCTTTCATGCTTCCATCTTTCTTTAGACATTCTTCAACTGGAAAATCCCGATAATGTGTTGCGCCTTCTCCAAACTTAATTTCCAATGCCGTTGGCTTTCTATGGTACGTTAATTCTTTTATATTCCTTTCTGCAAAAATTTCTTTGTCGGTAGGAAGTGCTTTCTTTTTCATTTGCTTTGGTTTTTTAAATCGTCAGGAAGTCCAACACCATCAAAATTATAATTTCCTTTTTTACATTCTGCAAGTTCAGCATCACACGCTTCTCTGTATTTCGGATGCAGTTTTTCTTTATCTATACAAGAGATACATAAAATTTCTCTGTTGAACATAGACATTTTTGTAATGTTATTGGTGGGTTCATTACACCTATCGCAGATACCTTTTACTTTCTCGTCCATGACATTTTATTTTGGTTATAATGTACTATACAAAAAATTAAATTGTTGCGTTACAACTTCGTTGGGTTTCACCACAGATTTTTACCCTACCTGTTTTACTTTACCACACTCTTTGCAAATCCAATGATGTTTATCGCACACTTCTGATACACCATCATCAACGTATATAGCCTTAGTATCACACTCACATTTACACCAAAAATCATCGCTTTCTTCATTTATCTCTTCGATTTGTTCTTTAGCATCGCGTTCCTTTTGTAAATTTTTAATAACTTTCCCATCACGAACTTCAAGCGGCCATCCGTATTTAATAAAATCTTTCCCTTTAATGTTTGTTTCATTGGTTCTACGAACTCCTTTTTTGTGAGTTATGTTATCTCTTGTCCGAGAATGTGAGCCGGAAGTTTCGCCAAAGTGTTTTTTGTCTTTATGCTTTTTGCGGTCTTTAGCAGTGTACTCTTCTCCCTTATATTTTTTTTTTGTCTTGCTCATTTGATTTCAGTTTTACCATTAATGTTAATTACAATGTACTATACGAACTTTAATTCTTTTGCGTTACAACTTCGTTGAACTTCGTTACAAGTTATACCATTTCTTCCACATTTGCACCTAATTCTGCTAATACATTTGAAACGCTAATCATTCTTACTGTGTCTGTTTCAGAAATACACTCGGTGTCAATTTTGTGATAAGCAACTTCAAGAAGGGTTCCGATTTCATCTACATGGTCTTCTTCTACATACAAAGACGCTGATTCCTTCATTTGAATTCTTTCAGCTTCATTGCTCGTAAAGTAGTCAATAAAATTCTCAATTATCATTAACTTAAATTCATCTGTTTTTTTCATGGCTTTATTGTTTGGTTGATTAATTTTTACTTCTCCAGATTTTTATTGCATCTTTTATAGAGTAAAACAAAAATTTTTTCCCTTGAATGTTAACAACTCCATTACTGTATTTATAAGCATAAACGCCATTTCTAACTTTTGTTTTACTGATTGGGGTTGCGAATAAGTCAGGTTGCATTTGCTTTTAAGTTTTGGTTTGTAATGTACTATACAAAATTAAATAATATTACGTTACACTTTGCCACAATTCTTTAATTCAGTTTCAGTAGCTATTTTGAATAACTCCCAAAACTGTTTGCTTTCCAATAAACACAACTGAATAACACCAAATAACTCCAACATGGTTTTCCGATTATCTCTTTCATTCCATTCTAAAAGATAATAATAACATCGTGCAGGAACTTCTATATCATCTAAGCATTTTTTCATAATGTACTGCCGTTAGGCGTATGTTATTTATAACGTACTATACGAAAAAGAATTGAGCCATGTTACACGTTACGGGTGCGTTTAGGATTTTACAACAATTAATTGCATCTAACGGATGGCGGATATACGCAGTTTTGCAGCGTTTTGCAGCGAAAATTTAAGTGATTTTAAAACTAAAAGATATACGTAAAATCCAATTCAATTTGTGTCACGAATTTAATTCTTTTCGTGACATAATCTCATTTTTATATTTCGTATATCAAAATCAAAGTAAAATTCCACTGCGGAGCCTCCAGGAAATCTAAAGTTCCGGTGCTTCAGAACTTTGGGCATCAGGATTTTACCACAAAACAAAAACCCCAACATTTCTGCCGGGGCTTTTTTATTAATCTTTTATCTAATATATAAGTAATCATTATTATAAATTACCTCTTGGGGGCATCTCTTGTCCGATTCATCTCGTCTGAGTTTAAGGGTTAATACTAATTAACGCGAATAATGTGTTTAGCTACCAATTCAGCTACAATTACGCTGTTTATTTTTTGTATTGCTTGGTCTATTGTAAGTCCTAAAAGCAACCATTGTTTTAAGTCCATGTGATTTAATATTAAAGTTAACGTTTGAGTTTATAAATTGCGATTTCCACAAGTACAACAATATTTTGCTATCATTAACCTGTTAGTTTTGCAATGATTACAGTAGTGGTTGATTTTTGCTACAACGTATTTTACTTCTGCATTGACAACTTTTGATTTGGATTTTATTTCTGTCGTTTCCATGACTTTAAGTTTTGGTTTGTAATGTACTGCCTTCGGCGGCGTTCTTAACGCACTATACCAAAAGAAATTGTATTGTGTTACAAAAACGGAGTTAATCCCAATCTTTTGCAAGTTCAATGTTTTCTATTAATGTTGAATTACTTTTTAACCATTGGATAGGTTCAGGACAGTTTGGAGTTTGATCGATTACTGCAACACCATAGTATTTATTGGATTTCCAAATTTCTTTTGCTTGGTCAACTGCAGTCTTAAATGGAAGTCCAGTTGCAACTGGAACTGCTCCATGCACATCGCTTTTAAATGTGGCTATTTCAAATTTTGTTGTGGCGTTTTTCATGGTTGGTTGTTTTTTGTTTAAAATTTATAGTCAGCAATCTTTTCAATTTTTTCATCCAATAGATTAAAAATTTCATCTATATAAATTTCATTAAAAATCTGCTGTATTGTTCCTTGCGTAGAAGTTAAATAAATATCAAAGGCATCCATAAAATTAAGATAAATATAAACATGACCTTTGTGGTGATGCCCATTAACTTTGAAACGCAAAGCTGATTCAGTCATTTTAGTAAAGCCATGAGCTCCCCAAGACCAAAATTTTGCTTTATGGGCATAAAGAAAATCTACAATCTCTTTATGATCCATTATTCTCCCCTCCCTTAATCCTTCAATATTTATTTTTTCTCCGATTTTCATGGTTGGTTATTTTGGTTATAATGGACTATACGAATTTTAATTCTTTCGTGTTACAAATCTCCTTTAATTCCAAGTTTATCTTTCCGCTCCTTTGCCATTTCTTCCAGTTTTAATTGAAAACTACTTTTTTTCTTGGGAAGCATCCAACCGTCTGTTTGTACTGGTGCAGAAGTAGCAGAATTTTCCTTTAAAAGACGCCTATTATCTTTGTATCTGCCACTTTTAGGGAGAATTATATTTAAAATTCCTAATGCAATAATAGATGCAAGCATAGTAAGTAAAATCACAATTCCACTTGTATAAACAATCATTACTATAACAAGTATGATTTTGATTAATCCAAGCCATTCAGTTTGTGGTATCGCGTTTATAATTAGGTCATACAACAGAGTATCTAAATATATGACAAACCAAGCGCAAAGACCTACGATAATAATTTTTAATAATGTGTTCATGTTTTTTTGGTTTTAAGGTTTGATTTCTATTTGTTTTGTGTTTCCGTTCCAATCTCCAATTCTCCCCTCCCATACCCTTCCGTTATATGATACGTGAGCGATGATTTTATTGTTTTCATCGAGTATCTCCCCGCCACTCCAGTTACCACTCCCCAAATCATTATTATCAATAAAATCTCGACAAACATCACTTGCTTCTTTGAAAGACGTTACGGTAACAACTTTATTCTTTTCAGAGCCGTATAATCTTTGATTTGGATTTTGACCGAAGTCGGGATTTCCTACTGAACTTAATTTGACTTTCATGGAATATGGTTTTTGGTTTGTAGTGTACTATACCAATTTTAATTTAAGGGTGTTACAGATATAATCCAATTTCTTTAATGTCCTTTTTCATTTGTTTTTCAAATGAAGTGCCCGAAACATCATATTGTTCAGACTCATCATTAAGAATTGCTACTACAATTGCTTTCGGAATAAGCATTGGATTGGAATTTGGACTCCAAGCATCAATGTCTATTGCTCCACAATTAAGAGCTTTATCAACTTTTTTCTTCGCTTGTTCAAAACTTTCTTTTAACATTTGAACTGCCAACTTTTTGATTTGAGATTTCTTTTTATTTGTCATGATTTTTTATTTAGTTTGATAAACAATTTGGTGTACTGTTCTAACTTTACCGCTTTCGAGGATTTTACTTGAACTTTCTTCTACGAAAAACACTTTGTTTTTGAACGCTTGTTTCATTAAGTTTGCTTTTTGTCTTGCTTTGCCGATTGGAACAATACCTTTTGTCCTATCACATTTATAAGTATCAATAGGTTCTCTTTGACCACTTACTTCGTTATTGTGAGTTGAAAATATTTTATAATCTAAAGGAACAAGTATAAAATTTTCTTCTTCAACTACTTCAATGCTTTTTGTAATATTCAAATCACATATCACATCTAAGTTCAAACTATCTAAATCTCCAAATATGTCATCAATTTCCATAGCTTTAAGTTGTTGGTTATAATGTACTATACCAAAAAAAATTGGATTGCGTTACATATCAGTTAAACATAAATGAGAATTTTTAGACAAAACGTCCTTATAAAACTCCTGCTTTTCAACAATTTCCTGTTCAACTGTTTTTTCAGCTTCCCATATATCTATTTTTTTTGTTTGATAGTAAGAAAGTTTCCAACATTTGCGGATTCCTTTAATTGCTTCTTTTTTGTTATTAGCATTAATGCTATAACAATTTGCACTTTCTGATAAATAATACTTATATCTTTTCATAATGTACTATACAAGAAAAAAACGAATTTCGTTACAACTTCGTTGGGTTACACCACAAATATCCGTGCATAAAAACTGGGACTCCAGCCGGCGTACATCTCTGGCGTAAAAATCCTAAATATTTGATATACGTAAAATCCAATTCAATTTCTGTCACGAATTAATTTATTTTTGTGACAGGATTTCACTTTTATATTTCGTATATCCTTATCCGGTAAAATCCTCTAGCTGGCCACCGCCTGGGGAATTTTTTTCAAGCTCTTACTTTGGGCATCAGGATTTTACACAAAACAAAAAGCCCCAACATTTCTGTTGAGGCCTTTGTCAATAAGTTCACTCCGTATTACTCCGCAGTGCCTATTCGAGGAAAATGGTGCGCCATATCCCTATATTAAAAAAACTTAATTTCTGATTTTGGAAAATTATATTTAATACCTTGAACAATAGTTAAGTGAATAACCGCATAATCTCCATTCATATACTCTATAAGCTGTCCTACTTTTATGGCTGGACAACCAATAGTATTAACACGAAATAAATCCCATCTGTTGTTTATTTGTCCGAAATTATCTTCTTGTGTAGTTGGTTTACTCGCACAATTAAATTCATTATTTTGTATTTTTACAACTTTTTTATCTGTGTTCATGGCTTTGGGTTTTGTTATGTCGTACTATACAAAAGAAATTAAAACTACGTTACAACTCCGTTGAACTTTGTTACACATAAAACGCTTTAACACTCATATTAAAATATTTAATTTTTGATACAGGTTCAAACAAATCATTAATGATTATTTTATCTACAATAGGAATAGATTTGATTTTCAGACTCGTACTTTCTCCATAGGCTTCGATTTCTACTTCTCTACGCATTATCTTTACATTTACAAACCCTGCTGAATACACTTTTTTAAAACCTTTAGCTACTTGTTTGTGAATTGTGTTTTCATTAAATAATATAGCACCGCTGTCAGTAATTATGTATTTGAATATTGGCATAGATACACTCTTAATTCATTGAATATTTTATATGGGTTTCTGGATATAGATTTTTATCACCTAACCACACATACAAAACTATCCACGAAGGGAATTTCTTTAATTCATAATTTAAAATAGGTTGAAAGCATTTCAAATTAGCCCTCATGTCTAACCATTCATTTTCAATATAACCTCTGAATTTTATGTTTTTATTTTCCATCACTTAAATGTTGGTTGTAATGTACTATACGAAAAAGAATAGAGCTATGTTACAACTCATCATCTTTAGATTTGTGTTTTGTTTTTCTACTATGTTTAGTTCCGCTACACATATAACAGCTACAAGGCTTACCCTGCTCTTTATATTCATAGTGTTCTTTAGGATTTAAGCCTAATTCGTTACACCTCTTCTTCTGTTTTAGTTTAGATATCTCTTGTCGTCTTGCCTTATTCATTATCGTTTTTAGATTTTTTACGGTTGTACTTTGTTTTGTCTTTAAAAGTTTTAGGCATAAACCTACCATCGTATGCACCAGCTTCTTTCATAGCTTCACGCTTACGTTCTAATATTAAGGATTTTACGGTACGTTTTTTCTTTGCCATTATGATTTGATTAATTTGCACAAAGTTTATCTTGGTCTTTAACACTTATTTTTATTCCAGTACTCAACATTTGCTTATAAGAGTTAATAATATCTCTTTGATTTTCTATCGTTTGTCTTTGAAATTCTGATGAACTTTCTTTAAGGTAGTACGCTTTTCTCCAATTAATAACATTTTTAATCAAACGAACAATAAGAAGCATTGCCATTCCTAATAAAATTGCGAGTATCATTGTGGTTGTTGTCATAGTTTTAAATTATTGGTTATTGTACTATACAAATATAAATAGTATTACGTTACGAAAAATCAGAATAACATGGCGGATGTTTCTGGAGAAGCCCGTCGCCGGCGAGTTCTGGAGCTATTTTTGATTTATTAGATATACGTTTAATCAAAGCCAATTTGTGTCACGAAAAGAATTTAATTAGTGACAGGATTTCGGGTTTAAATTTCGTATATCTAAATTAAAAGAAAAATCCTGTTCTGGAGCCTCCTGGCCGGATTTCCTTCAGCTTCAGTTTCTTGCGGTGAATGGGTTAGTTTAACTCCGCAAAAGTGCGTCGAACAGAAAACAAAAAACCCCCGCATTTCTGCAAAGGGCTTTCTGAACCAACCAATAAATTAAAAAGTGGAAAGGGTAGGAATTGAACCCACGACACGAGTGCTTTCGACACCCTGCTCTACCAACTGAGCTACCTCACCATAGTTTCGTTCTTCCTGATGTTAGGCATTTATACTCAAGCATCTTCCCCGAACGACAAAGGCTTGAGATTTTCTTTAATGGCGCATGATTTCTAAGTTTTAGTGAGTCGTTATCTCGTTAATAATGTTGCTTTAGAATGTACTATACGAATTTTAATTCTTTGGTGTTACAATTTTATTTCTTTTTCAGTTCCGCAAATAGCACAGGTGCTTCTTTTTGGATCAGAAATAGTTGGAGTTTCAGCATCGCATAGAATACATTTATGATAAGCCAATTTAACTTTATTAGCATAATCATAAACTGCTGTTGCTCCAGTTGCAGTATATAACTTTTCACATATCTCTCTTGTTACATTAGCTAAACTCTCTCTAAGAAATTTCGGTTTTTGTGGTTTCCTTGCCATAGCGTTATAATTTGTTTTTAATCAGCCTACCACTTGTTGTCTTTAGTGCCTCGACATCTTTTGACCAATTTTATTGGCTCGATTTCTCTGCTGATAATGTACTATACAAAATTAAATCGGATTGCGTTACAAAAAGAATATAATAGGGAGAGTTTATTTTAGATAAGTGTTTTAAGATACAAAACAAAAGCGTTCATATCTACCTCATTTGCGTTTTCAAATTTATCATTTATTGAATGGCAAAGACTCCATGTATAACAAAAACCTCTTGTTATTACATTGTTCATACACACATCATTTAAAGAACCAATACAAATGCTTGGAAGTCCATTTTTTTCAAAAGTATTTGAATCACTTGGCGGTATTCTAACCCTACGGATTTCGGGCTTATCAATCATATTTGACATTCTATAACCCATCCAATAATTTTGCCCATTTGCCGTGAGTTCTAACACAAATATTTTATTCACATTTCCATATTTGTTTTCTAATATTTGTTTAGCTATTTTTGTTGCACCCGATGTTGTTAAACTCACTCTTTCTTCCGAATCGTTAAAACATATTACTACATTGTTTGCTGGTTTTTCTTTTGATAATTGAATACATAAATCCAAGAGATTACATACACTCGCACTGTTATCTTGACATGATTCACTATTTATATTTGCAACGTCATGGTGTGCCGTAAATATAGTAGTTATTTCTTTATTATGTCCTTCAATCTCAACTACAATATTAACTTCGGCAGGCAATCCTTCAACAAAGTCAGGAACGTCCAAAATCGGTTGATACATACTAACAATAAATTTTATATCATTAATTTCAAGTTGGTGCATAATATACTGCACTCTATTTGTAATTGGGTTTAAGTTATTTGTGAAAGCATTAAAGTCTGCATTGAACGCACATAACTCACGGAGCATTTCATACCCATTCTTAATTTTTATCGGCTTTTCTATTTTCTCTGTATCTGTGTCCATAATGTACTATACGAAATATAATTTATATTTGTTACAAAGTTAATATTAAATAATTGCAAATGAAACAGTTAAAACAAAACGAGAACTACTGGAGAAGCTCCGTCGAGCTGGTTCTAAATTATTTATTCGAGATATACGTAAAATCCAACTCAATTTGTGTCACGAATTAAATTATTTTCGTGACAGGATTTCGCTTTTATATTTCGTATATCCTTATCTGGTAAAAATCCACGAGCTGGACGCCTGGCCAGGAATTTCCTTCAGCTCCTCCGGGGTAAACTATATTTTGGCACCAGTTTCAATCTGCTGTCGAATTATAGAAAACAAAAAACCCCTGCATTTCTGCAAGGGCTTCTCGTACCAACCAACCAATAATTTACATTTTCGCCTTCTCAATGGCTTTTACAATATCTTTTATTCCAATGTTTTGAGTTTTGCTTGCATATAAATAACTTTGAATGTATGCTTCCGAGTAACCTGTTTTTACCATTGCTTTAGCTTTTAATTCTAAAGGTGGTATTTCATACATTTGGGCACGTTGCTTATCTCTTAAAATTTGCAAGTTGCGTTCAGCTTCTTTGATTTCACTTTTTAATGGATTTTTCATAGTTACATTTGTTTTTCAGTACTTACAATAACGGAATTTCCATCTTCTTTACAAAGTAGTGTTCCTTCAATTTGAACATTAACACAACCTTTTTCAGATAGTTGTTCTAATTCAAAAATTAGTTTGTTTATGTTTATCGTTTCCATTGTGTTTAATTGTTGGTTATAATGTACTATACCAAAAATAAAATTACTGCGTTACAATAATATATCCCGTGCATAAAACTGGGACTCCAGCCGGCGAGCTCTGGTGTAAAATCCTAAATTTATAATATACACTTAATCAAACTCAATTTGTGTCACAAAATAAATTCTTTTCGTGACAAACTATCACTTTTAGTTTGCGTATATCTCCCTAAGGTAAAATACACCACCGGCCAGCCTGCTGAGCCCAGGAATTTTTCAGGAATAGGCATCAGGATTTCATTTTGGCTTTAAGTGGGTCAAAAACATGAGTTATGGCCAAAAACAAAAAACCCCTGCATTTCTGCAAGGGCTTTCTGAACCGAACCAACCAATGTATTATATTTCTCTTCGTATTTCTCTGCGTGATTCTAATATTTTTGAATTGGGATACCAAAAACTTTGCTTGTGTATTTGAGAGTACCCTTTCTCCCCCGTGAAATAATCAACCCAAAATGCGAACAGTTCTATTTCGCCATTCTTGTCCTCTGTCAGCAACAATGTCCTTGATAACTCTTTTAACTGTGCAAATCTTTTCATTGCCCAATCTCCATAACTGAATCGGTCTTTCCAAAAATGATATGCGACCTCTCTCCCTCATTGTTCATCAACAGCACGATGTAGGATTTTACGTTCATTTTCCTCATTTTTGAAAACATAGGGAAAGTTAGCTAATATGTAGGGAGTGCTTAGTATCATTATATTTTTTGAGATTTCGGGTGTTTTATTTTTTTGTTTTTCAACAAAGTCTGATAAGCCTTACCATACTTATCGTTTGAATACTTACCACGACTAACTTTTTCTTTTTCTGCTTTCATAATGTACTATACAAGTTTTAATTCTTCTGCGTTACATTTGTAAAACACTTCTAATTTCAGCTTCTTTTGTTTTTGGAAAAATCCAACCTGCACCACAAGTTAAACGAAAATTGAAACGACCGCCCAATGCTTTTAAAGTATCTTTGATAGGTTTAGTATCTCCAATTATTGCAATTGCCTTTTCTGAATAATCAACTACTTTAATTTTACCATCATTTTCAATTGGTTCAACTTTTACATTTGTTGGTTTTTTCGGTAACTCTGTTTTAGGAATGTATTTAAAAGGTTTATCCCATTCTCCAATACTTAAACTTGTGTAAAACTTTGGAATAGCACCATAATCTCCATCAATAGAAACTATTTCATTGTTTCCTTCCATTATATCAACAATCTTTTGCAATGCTTCTGCTACTTCAGTATTGTCTTTATAGTGGTCTTTGATGTAGTAATGATTAACCCCTTCATAATCTTTTTCTGTCAGCTTAATATCAGTTTCCAAAATAACAACGTTAATACTCGAATAGTGTCGTCTTGTAATACTGAATTTCCAATTAGGAAATGCTAATTTAATTGCTTTCCTTTTTTCTGCGATTTGTTCCGTTGAAATATATGGCATAACGATTGGTTTATTTGGTTAATGTACTATACGATATTAAATCATATCGCGTTACAACTTCGTTGACTATACCACAAATATTCTATGCAGGAAAACTGGGACTCCAGCCGGCGTGAGGCTCTGGCGTAAAATCCTGAAGTATTTGATATACGATTAATCAAAGTCAATTTGTGTCACAAATTTAAATTCTTTTTGTGACAGGAAATCAATTGGATTTTACGTATATCTTTTCAAAGTAAAATCCACCGCCGGCCAGCCGCTGAGCCCAGGGATTTTTCCTCCGGGGGAGAGAATCCCAAAAACAAAAACCCTCACATTTCTGCGAGGGCTTTCCAAACCAACCAATTGGTATAGGGCAATACATTACTGCAAGACTACAAACCCCTATCTTTGAGTGAAAACATCTACACGTAGCTATGCAAATTCATGTTTTCATACTATCTTAAATATCTATTTGTGCTTTTTCTTTTCACGCTGTTCTTTTTCATACTTTTGAACTCTTATTTTTTCTTCACGAGTTAGCGGAATTTTACCTGCCGTTTGTTTATATAATAAATCACTCAAGTAAGGAAAATCAGCTTGTCTTTGCAGTTTACTTTTGCCGTCATGTATTCTATAACTGTATTCTCTCATTATTTTAAATTTTATTTATTAAATCAAAAATGTGAACTAAATTTCCTTTGTGCTTTCCACTTACGATTTCATAAAACGCATCGTTGTACCTTTTAGCTTTTTCGGTTAGGATTTTACCCTCACTCCAAAATTTGATTTCTTTTGCTTCTGCTAATGTCTGAATTTCAGATTTCACATAAGGATTTTTACCGCAGTGGATACAACTCATAGTTTTAAATTTAATTGGTTATATTGTACTATACAAGTTTTAATCCTCTTGCGTTACAGATTTATGCTCTTTATATCTTTTATTTGCTTCTAATACCTCAATAATAGTTTCTTCTACATCAGCGTAAGTGAGTTTTGTTATTTTAGCGTAAAATTCAAAAGGTGTCCGTAAGTAAGCCAATGCAGTTACCAATCTCGTAGCCGAACCGAAGCAACCAATATTTATGTGTTACAAATTCGCTTTCTGATAGGATTTTACTTCAAAGTCAGTAGCAACACGAATGTCATCATCGTCATTTATTAAATGTGATATCGAACCGTATTGACAAATAACACCTTGCCAAACTATAATGGCGAACGAATAAAAAGAGTTTTTGTTGTTCATAGTTTTAATTTTTAGAATCAATGTAAATTACTATTGCCATATAAGGAATAAGTATTCCAAACATTAAGTACCAATTCGGCTTAGATAAAATTCCAATCAACATAGGAATGAAATAATAAATAGCAAGTCTGAATATCGTTTTTAATACCATAATATGTGATAGATTGGGATACCATAATCGTATCCGATTATTATTATAATTTTTTTTCATGTTTTTGATTGTTTTAGTTATTACCAATACTTTACTACAAAATGCGTTATAACATAAGTGACTGAAATAATACCAAGTAATCCAATTGCCATAACAATAACTATTGGTAAATATATTTGGATTTTACAGACAATTCTCACTATTCTCATTTGAATGTTTGTAAGTTTCTTTCCTGATTTGTAATTAAATAAATTCATGGAGTTGGTTGTTGGTTACAATGTACTATACGAAATATTAAATTCCTATGTTACAACTATTCTATTTTGCAGTACCTTCATATTCATAAATTCTTGTTTCTCCTTCTATCTTCACAAGTCGAAATATACAAATAGCAGAGTCAAAATTTTCTTTTTCGCAGTCAATCATTACACAAGCATTGGTATTATCCCCATCTTTTTCAACGTGAGTTATAACACCCTTTCTTCCTTGTGTTGATTGTGGCTGTTCCCTTTTATCATTCAAATCTAAGAAACTATTTGCGACAAACAAATCATTACAAATTTCAATTGCTGTTTTATAATTTTTGCCAATTGGAGTAGTTAGTCCAAATTGTTCTTTAACTACTTTCCAATTGCTGATTTTTGGTCTTACTGATGTTATTGATTGCATATCTTTATAGTTGTTGGTTATTGTACTATACGAAAAAGAATTGAATCATGTTACAAGGGAGAACACACCGTGCGAGAAAACTGGAGTACCAGATCGCCGAGGGTGAGCCTGAGAATTTAAGATATACGCTTAATCAATACCAATTTGTGTCACTAATTAAATTATTTTCGTGACAGGATTTTAGGTTTAAATTTCGTATATTAATATGCGATGCACTCCGGGGAGAGTCGCCTCTGAGGTGGAGCTATTTTTTTCGGATTTGTAGAAAACAAAAAAGGCAACCCGATTTTCGGATTGCCTTTTGTTTTGCATAAGGGAGAGAGTGATTAATCGCGGTATTCAATTTCGATCACAATTTCTTCTCTATCCTCGCCATCAATGTTTATTACTTGTTTGTTCACTTTTACCGTTCCTGCTAAGTTCTTCAATAAAAACGAACGAAACTGTGAAGATTTTAAGGATTTTTCAATTACCTTTTTTGCAATGGTCTTTGCTCTTGACTTAACAACTTTGTAAGTACACGCTTCCAACACTTCTTTTTTCTCACTTTTAGCGAACAAGTAAAGTTCTTCTGTATTCATGTTGTATTTCACACTTCCGTTGTCCTCATTTAAAACAACATAAGCATTAGTTTGACCTAAAGAACGATTTTCGTCAGGTTTAATAAGTGATTGCTTTTTTTCAGCCATAGCCAAATCCCAATCAATTTTTGTGTATTTTTCAGATGCAACATAAGGAATACCATCGGCAATCAACTCCAAATCTGATTTTTTGGCATTTTCAATTTTTGCACCAACATTCAACAGTCGTCTGCTCAATTCGCCCTCTTTGCTACGATATTTTAGTGAAACAAATCCACAGCCTCTGTATTTCATGAAGGCATCTAACAATTCATTAAAAATTCCATTTTCCATGTTTTCTAAGTTTAGTTGGTTTCTATATTGTACTATACGAAAAAAAATATATCCATGTTACAAAACTGAAAAAGTTTTTATCGACCGAAAAATCCTGGAAATCTGTGCTTTTCTTTATAATATACGTAAAATCCAACTCATTTCCTGTCACTAATTTTAATTATTTTCGTGACAGAATATTAGATTTATGTTTCGTATATCTACAAGTCAAAAAAAACGTGATCTGGGACTCTGTGGACCCCTGAAAAAACTCCTGAGCCGACATCTAAAATCCTTTGAAACGCTTGCTATCATTGAGAATTTTCTTCCAGTCAGGACCTGGATGCCTTCCGTATAAATTTTGACTCAAGAACTCAAAACAAGTGGTAAAATCCTCCATTTGTATCCCGAAAATAATTTATTTTTATTTGTTGTATAACTCACTGAAAGTGTAACGCAGTAGTTTATCATTTCGTATAGTACATTAACCAATAACAAGTACCATGAATTTATTGAATGTAATTTATTCAAAAAACACCTACAAAAAAGCAATCTGTAAAGGTTGTAGCAATAAACTAATTGAAGGCAGTACAATTCTTTCGATAGTACGTACACAAGGTCGTTTTACATCGGTCAGCAACTATTGTCAAAAATGTGCAGAAAAAGAACTGCAGGATGCTTTGAATGAAGTTTTACCATTGGCACAACGAATAATAAAAATCCAAGAAACATTGGATAATGACTTAATAATGGCAAAAAAGATTGAAGGGATAGCAAAGGAAGCTATGGAAAAATATGATACCACTATGAAAAAATTGGGTAACGAGTAATCAACATACGAAAGTTCATAACTTTAATGAAATTTTATAAATCTGTAACATAGTTCTTTTTAAATTTGTATAGCACAATATGGAAACAAAGACATTAGATAACCTAAAAGACTTACATTCAAAATTGGAAGTTGTTTTTAAAGCCGAAAATGAAGCTATAAAGACAAAACAAAAAGATGTGTTAAGTGAACAACTTAAATTACAAGTCAATTTAATATATGACTTTGTAAAAGAAAACAACTTAATACTTGTTGAATTAAACACTGCTTGGGTGGAAAAAAATGAAGCTCGTAGAACTATATATAACCCAAAAACTTTAGAACATAAAAGTTTTAAAAATTTATCCGATAAAGACTTTGTAAACAAATTCAATAAAGGAAAAAATAATTGTTTATTTGTACATAGCACATTTTGGGGTATGGATTATATGTTAATAATGTAGCTGTATTTTGTAACACCGGAATTTTATATTTTGTATAGTATATTAGAAACAAAAACTTAAAGCCATGATAATTTTATACTACTACTTTAATCCAAATCAAATAGAATTTCTTAACCTCAAAAACCTAAACACCATGAAACAACAACTCGCAGTAATCGCAAACAATCTTACCAAAATGGAACGTTACGAACAAATGGAACGCATCGCGCAGAATCTACTTGATATGGAAATCGAGTAGAATAGTTTTAAACATTGTTAGAGGAAAAGCACGGACATCATCCGTGCTTTTTTCGTATGCAATAAATCGAGATGGCGTAATGGCACATCCGGTCGCCGGGGCTGGAAAAGTTTTATACATTATCTTTTGATATACGAAAGATAAAACTAAAATCCTGTCACTAATTTTAATTATATTTCGTGACAGGAAATGAATTGGATTTTACGTATATCTATAAGGTGAGAAAAATCGGAAAAGTGGCTCCGGATTTTTCATACCCGGTGGCGTTAGACTTAGGATTTTACATCCAAAGAAATTCATCAATATCTCCACCCTTAATCAACGTCTTATTTAAGTAGGCAATCCACAAGTTCCTTAATTAAGGTCTTAATCGGTATATAACGCCTTAATTGACTATTTAAGGGCTTATTTAGCCCGTATCGATATTTAGCTCTAAAAACCCCTATTCTGGGCGTGGAAAGGGAGGCTCAAAAATTATGGAGCCAACTTTTAAAAATGGATTTATCAAACCATCCGAATTAGCACCGGAGTAAAATCCTACAATCCTGCTTCCATATATATAATACCTGTTGCTCGATTATATGCAAGAACATATAATAATGCCTAAAATACACCATTTTTAACTTTTTATATGCATTGGCATATACACATTAAATTTTCGAACTGGCAATTTCCAAAAAAATAACCAATTTCGCCCTTTCAAAAAATTTCCAGCCAAAAAATTTTTTCAAAATATTAAGACCTATTTATATCAAAACTTATTTCCATGAAAACAAAGATGACCATCACCGAATTAAAACAATATGTAAATTCAGAAGCAAAAAGGATTATAAAGGAGCAAAAGCTTAACAAAGAAAAATCCAGGATAATTAGTGAAATATCCAAATTAGATGAGACAGAAGAAACCTTTAAGTCCTATAAATTTAAAGTAAAACACGATAAAGGATTTACAACAATAAGCACGACTGGTTCAAGTGAAGAAGTTGCAAAGAAAAAAATAGCAAAATCAGAAGGTTGTCCGGAAAGTGCAATTACTTTAATGAATAAAAAATTGAATGAAATGAGCACATCTTCTGAATTAGATGGAACTTTCAATAAAAGTGCAGACTCAGTAAGAAGAAAAGATAAAACTTGGTCAGATGGAAATTTAACTTATGATTTTAATGAAAGCAATGAATTTGACAGATTAAAATGTAGGAACTGTGGTGGAACAACTTTTGAAGTATTACACACTGACGATTGGCAAACATCAGCAAAATGTAATAATTGCGGTATGTATTACATAGTTCACAGTGGATAATCAAAGCAAATGAATTCCCTTTCAGAAAATATTATCCGGACCCAAATCCGTAAAATCCTGTTAAAAGAAGAATTTTTAAAAGAAGTTTTTTTAAAAGAGCTTACCGGTAAATTCAAGGACGAAGTAGAAATCATCTATCGTGATAAAAACATTGTGTGTTTGATTCCAAAAAGTCAAATGACTTCTTACATATATGGAAACAAAGCTAATTGGTGTCAAAAAGAGAAGAATGGATTTGAGGGGTGGTCAAAAGCCGGTTTACTAATTAGGTTTTTATTTAAAGAAGGAGGAAGGAAAATCAGGTTTACGTATTTTACGGGTCAAAATGAATCGAGAGGATTTTACTGGGCAAATGAATCTGGCCATCATATTTTATCAGAAGAAGGAAAAGGTAAAAATCCATTTGAGGCATCTTCCAAGAATAAAACTCTATGGCCAAACGAAATAGACACATTAAATTTAATAAATCAAATACCAGAAGAATGTAAACAAAAAGTTTTAGAGTTTATAGAAAAGCATAAAGAAGCGTATGAATATTGTTATAAAGATACTGAGTACAAGCCTGTAGGTTTAAAAGCAAAAATGGATGAGTTTGAAAGTATATATAATTATTACATAGATGCGTTTCATGCCATACATGAGCATAATCAAAACATTATTATTTCAATACACTTTGATAAATCGACAAAAGAATTTACTATAAATCATTCAAACGAATATGGAATAAAAATTAATTACCTTGTACAAAACGAACGTTTTAAAGACTCTAAATCTTTTGAGAAAAGGATTAAAGAATTGATAGTCATGTATCGAAAACAATTCAACATTTTTTCTTCTCCGGAAAAATAAACATCATCATCATTTTATTACAACATTTTTCGTATCTTCGCCTCATGAAACAAATACAAATTTCATGACCCATACAAATCTTATAACTGAAAATACAGATTTTATGACCGGAGATATAATTTCTGTTTTTCGTATGGAAGAAAATTTCAAAGAAAAAGGAGAAAACTACTAATGGAAAGCTTTTCAATAGGAGATACGGTTAGTATGAGAAGGAATGGGAATTCTATAGGAGCTGGTTATTATATAAAACCAATTTGTATTGATGGATTTATTACAAATAATAGAGTGTTTCATAGAAATCAAGTTATTTACCAGATATTAGTAAATAAAGGCGAAACTCATCACATTGATACAAGATACAAATATGAAGCAGAATTATATACTTGCCGGTTAGTTTTGACTGAAAAGATTAAATTTAAGATTAAAGAAGAAATGAGATGAAAGAGATTCTTGAAAATACATTCACGGAAAACATTGGGAACCAGGAATATCATTTTTTTGATACAGTACGTTGCGTTTCCATAACGGGTCATGTATTCGACGGATTATTATTTGAAGTTGGAAACTCTTGTTTTATTAAAGTACTTTACAATGAGTGGTTATATGAATTTAGATACAAAACTGTTAACCCATTAAGAAAAGTCCTAATAGAAAAGGTGGAAAAGATGATTTATTTAAATTTTGAATTCTCAAATAAATGATAGATTGGATAAATATAAATTGTGATAAACTAATCGAAAAACCAAGTTCAGAAGAACTCAAGCGTTATATTAGAAGATTTCGATTTATTAACTTTATGCGAGGTGATACTGTTCATATTTATTCTTTAGATTCCAATCGCGAAAGTCTTGTTAAGGGTTTTTATCGAAATAGAGAAGATTATGGTGTTGCGGATTATTCTCCAAATTCTATTTTTGAGATAATTAAAAACAATGGTCAAATAATAGTTGGTACGATTGGTATTGACAATATAAACAGGAAAATAAATACCTGCAGGCTCGTATTAACTGAAAAAATAATTGAGTCAGATAAAACGATTTGGTATTAAATTCCTCAAAAAACAATTAAACTCAAATAAAATATAAAACAATGTTAGAATTAGAAAAAATAACAGAAGCAATTATTAACATAGAAGATGGTGTTATTAATATTACAATTGGAAATATAAACAAGACTCATGATGACTTTCATGACAGAGTTCGTATTAATATAGTAGAAAACGAGATATTAATTTCGGGACATAAACTTGAATGTAAAAAGATTTATGGTCACGTTACTGAATTAAATAAAGAATTTGAAATATATAGAAAAAAACTTATTGGATTTGAAGAAGATATAATAGAAAGTAAATTTTTATCTTGGTATGAATGTTTAACTATATCAGAATTTAAAAAAATCTTCTCTTGGAAAAAATTACGTTTTAATAAATTCAAAATGATTAAAAACGGTTATTACACAACAAAATACATCTATAAACCAGAATTTTGGACACAGAAAGAATATAGGGCAAACAATTGGGTTATTACAGAATATAAATAATACTAATGACTGAAAAAACAATATTTCACAAAGGAGACACAATAGAAATGCGTTCTGAGGGATATAGAGTCAGGTACAAATCAATTATCTCTTCTGAGCTCGATTTTAAATTCGTTAGCGCATTTTGCACTAGGATGGTTTTGACTGAAAACATGTTTATTTCAATTAAGCTATATTTGTACACAAAAGATAAGATAATATGGAAGATTTTTTACGCGAACAGAAAGAAGAATATAAACAAGGTGATACGGTTAGTTACTATTTGAAAGACGTTAATAGACATGTAAAACTATTTTTTAAAAGCGTAGAAACAAAGGTTAAATACGACATCATAGAGACTCTTTCGATGAAGAAAAAGAGATTTTCATTTCCAATAAGAAATTACTCTTTAGTTTTGTGCACCTGCAGGACTGTTTTAACTGAAAAAACTATAAACTGGGATATTGAAATTGAATCAAATTAAGTATGGAAGAATTTTTAAAAGGTGATACGATTGAATTGATAAATCCTTACTGGCGCTCAAAGCGTTTTATAGTTTCTACTGAAGTATATCACACTTTGACAAAAGACATGAAAACAATTAAAGAAACGAAATATACTATTGTATCACTAAATCTCTATAACCAAATAAGAACTAATTACGTTTCAAACCTTTATAACACTTTAAAAATCTTAACTTGCCGGATGGTATTAACTGAAAAAAGAAATAAAAAATTAAATTTATACTTTGACTTTGAATGAAAGATTTTAAATTAGGTGATACAGTTGATATAATTAATTTTGGTACAAATAAAACTGAAGAACGAAGTTTGAAAACTTTTTTATGTGGATGCGACAAATATAAGAGTATTAATTCAAAAGGTACTGTGCATGAAAATTATTATTTTTACGCATTTGATAATCAAAATGTATTGCGTGAGTATTATGCTGGAGATTCTTATCCATATATGAGGATTTATACCTGTAGGATGGTTCTATTTGAAAAACAAAATAAATATTTAATTTTATAATGGAAGAGATAGAGTTTGAATTAGGAGATACGATTGCTTTTATTTCCCAGCATGGATATAACAAAAAAGGGTTTATAATATTTAAAAATTCATGGTTTTATAACAAAGATTGTTTCACCTATAGATTAATTGAATATAGCGGCAGAAGATATCAAGTAGATAGAGGTTGTGGATTTGAAAGCACAATGCGTACTTGCCGGATGGTTTTGTTTGAAAAGACGCATAAATGTTTGAGGAAACGCATAATTATATAAAGAAATTACAATGGAAGAAATTTTATTTTTAGAAGGAGATACTATTAATTTAAAAAATAGTGATGTAAAAGGGTTTTTGTTTAAGATTCTTGATTGGATTCTTATTAATTCATATGATGATGAAACACCTTACAAAACAATAATAATTGAAAATTGTAAAGAAGAAAGAGGATTTTACATTGTGAAAAAAAAAGATTTAAGTTTATATACCTGCAGGATGGTTTTGATTGAGAAAAATAAACTGTGATTAAATGAAAACAAAAGGCAAGTGATAATTTACCACTTGCCTTCCGGTTTAATAAAAAATAAATTTATTGGTCATTTTCTGAATTAGAATCTTTGCTCCATTGCAATAAAAATCCTATTCCGAAGAACAATACGGTAATCCAACTAAGTACAGTACAAAAAAATGATGCATTATCATCAGTATTTTTCCTGGTTATTACATAAGCTATTATAGCTCCTATCAAATATATTATAAAAATCGTCATTATATTTATTGTTTTAAATTTTTTCTTTTTCTTCTCCGTTGTCAGATAGTAAAGTATCACTAAAATTAGAATCCATTGTTGCAAATGATGCACTTCTCATACGTTTTACTGAGCTACTCATATTCATATAAGCCACATTAACTCCTCTTAAAGTATTAGAATAAGACATTGTATTTCCTGCAGAAACACCCATTCCTCCACCGGCTTGCATTGTATCTATATTGGCTCCAATGAATAAAAACGCCCATTTGTCATCATCTTTTCTTTTTTGAATTAAATCAAAAACAGATTTTTGGGTATATTCCTTACTGGAATTTTCCTGACCATCGGTCATGATAAGGAAAATCACTTTATCAGATTTATCTTTAGAATCTTTCCATTTAGTATAAACAGAGTCAATAGTTGCGCCAATGGCATCAAACATGGCGGTCATTCCTCTTGGAACAAATGTATCTTTATTTAATTCCGGAACATCTTTAATGTCGAGTCTTTCATGAATGATTTCATATGTCTTACCATCAACAGCTCCATAACTGGAACCGCCATCAAATAAGCATAATGTTAATTTTGCTTTACCGGTAGATTTTTTTTGATCTGCAAGGAAAGAGTTAAATCCTTCGATTGTTTTTTCTGTTAGTCCGGAAGTTCTAATAGAAGTTGAGCGGTCAAGAACACAAATAATGTCTGTAGTTTCGTCTGTTGCTTTTGTGGTTTTCTTCTTACTTGTTTTTTCTTTTTTTGCTTTAGTTTTTGCCATTGTTATTTTGTTTTTAATTGGTTAATTGCAAATATAATATATTTTCTTAAAAAATGAAATAGTTATTGTTTCATTTAAAAATGTTTGTTTAAAAGTTGAAATAAATTTTCTTTTTCTTGAGAATTGTCTAAGCGATTAACTTCTGAAAATATTTCATTTCTTACGGTTTTTTCCTTTATTTTATTGTTCAGTTCCAATAAAGAAGTCTCATCTATAATAGAATTTGAAATGGTTGATAAATCGCTTAAATATTTATCAAAAGAAACATTTTCATATCCACTAGGTTCCATTTTAGCGATAAGTTCATTTACTAATTTTAGTGTTGTTGTCATATTTTTCACATTTTTCTTTTTCCTCTGTTTGGTCCGCTTGCGTAATAATCATCTTCGTCATCGTCATATGTAGCTATTTTTTTAACTTCATATAAACAAGTAATAAATAAAAATGGAGCCAATATCCACCACCATGCACTTGAATAGATTGCGTCATTTATACAGACTCCGGTAGCTAAACCAGTTATGATAGCCCAAATAATATTCCAGAGCATAGAGCGTTTATTGATTGTTGTCATTGTCTAATCTATTAATTTATCTTGTTTAGTTTTTCTCACTCTTACAGAACTCGGAATATTAACATCAGTTTGAACGCCACATTCACAGCATTCGAATGTAGTATATATTTCACGTCCTCCACCATAATCTTCGTTATATGTATTATAAAAATCTCCTTCTTCAACCAACAAAATAGAACCACATCCGCCTTCTCCATTTCCTTTACCGGTACATTCAATTTCTTTAACCCAACCTTTTTGTGCTCTTCCTTTTTTTATTGTTTTCATTGTTGTTTTTTTTGAGTTGAAATTATCTGGGATAATATATTTCTACTTACTTCTGCTTTAAATTCAAGATGCACAACATAAGCAGTAATTCTATCTAACAAATAAGCGTTGAGCAATTTATCTTGCAATATGTTAGAATCAGATACTGGATAAGCGTCATGAATTGTAAATTCCTCTTTATGAATATAATAAAACTGTTTAATATTTTTACTATCAGGTTTATTTGTCCTAAGAACTTTGGTACCGCCATCTCTTACAATGTCAATTAATTCGATGTGAAATAATTCTCCGGATGATTTTATATATTCTAAAATTAGAGCTTCTGAAGTTTCTTTGTTCATTTATTATTTTACGTTAGATGACTACAAATGTAAAACATGTTTTTTATATATTCAAGAAATCTGGATATTATTTTGAAAAAAAATTTTAATTTCTCACATCCATTGAGTAATTTGTTTTTTAAAGTTTCTTCGTCATCATTGTGTAATTAATTTTTTTGAGCTTCTTTACAGGGTATTGTGTAACTTTTTTAAATTTTATATTTTTCATTCTTTGCTAGGATTGTGTAACTTTATAATTTTGAGATTCTTCCATCATTGTGTAACTTTTTTAAATTTGTTATATTCATGTTGTGTAAAATCCATTTAAATTTACTTCTTCTAACCCATTGTATAACTTTTATAAAAGTAGTTATTTTTTGTTACTTTTATGTCTATATTTATAGTGCTCATTTTAAGGTGGTTATGTGTTAAATAACAAAAAAGTTATGCAATGATATGAGAAGCTATTTAATTATGACAAATGTAATTATTTTTTCGGTGATATACTTATGATATTGTAAAATAACATATGATACTATTTTTTGCTGTGACATAAAAAATTAAGGTTAAAAAAACAATTGATATTTATTATTACGGAACAAAACAAGTTTAAAAAATAAAAATACCGGCTAAAAATACCGGCGGTGCGGCTTCGCCAAAATATTAGTTATTTATAAAATAATGCAGTATTTATTATTAAACACAAAACAATGAAAAAAGACTTATTAAAAGAGGAGCTTGGCAGAATGAGAAAGCTGGCTGGTATAATTAATGAAAATTCATTTTTAGAAGATGTTAACATTACAGAAGCTCAAGACGTAATGGTAGCAGACATGAAAGAAGAGGCTCAAGGACTTATGATTGAAGTGAAAGATTCATTGGATTTTGCAAGTGCAAAGCTCTATGAACTACAAAAAATGGCGAGTGCTATAATAATGGATTATCCTGAACTTTCAATTTATATATCCGGAACGGTAGAACCAATGATGGAAGCATTTGAAAAAACATATCCCACTCAATTAAAAGAACTATTAAAAAAGTTTCATTAATATAACCATAATTTTATTTATCTTTGACGGTAGCAACTTTTGGTTGCTATTTTCGTTTAATGTGATATAAGAAACATTAAAGTGTTATAATTAGTTCACCAAATAAATAAAACAATGGATAGTAGCCAAATATACAGAATGATGATTTATTTTGCTCATAGCACAATAATAATTTACGGCAAAACAATAATTGACAAAAAGGAAATGACAATTAAAGAGTTTAGAGAACAAAACAAGGAAGTTGTTCAACGTATTTTTGATGAAGGATTATCGATTTTTAACTATGAACTATCTTACGACCAAGTAAGTAAAGCTATTGCTGTGTATTTGAAATCAAAATACGACCCTTCGTCTGTTTTTGAAAGAAAAATCTATCAAACAAAATCCGTTTAAATTATGGAAAAACAGGAAACTTTCACCAAAGAAAACTTTGAAAACTTAAAAAATGTATGCGAAAAGATAATTGCTCTTTCCGATGAAAACATTGATGGAAAGCTTATGTTCTCTCAACTCCAGTGTTTGGGTGAAAGAATAAAAGATTTTAAACAAAATCCAATTATAAATAATTCCGGATTAATATGAAAGAATTCTTAAAAGAAGCACAATCTTATTTATCGGTATTTAGTTCATTGTTGATGATTGGGTTGATTTATCAACTATATACTCTTCCGGATAAAATAAGTAATGTATTTGGAATTAAAGACATTACACACGACACTGTAACTATAACGAAAACAGTTACTGCTACTTTGCAGACATCTGGTAATTTTGTTTATTTTGAAGGCACATTGACTTCGGAAAAATTCAGATTTAGAGATAAATTTGAATACGATACAAGATATCCGACCGAAATTTATCAAGGCTGGCTGATACTTGCCGAATCAAAGGCAAAAGGAAAATTTTTTCTTTGGAATAGAAATGAGCCTCCTAATTTAAGTATTCCTATTCAAGGATGGTTTTTTGGTGATAATTTAAGTGTATTTGGAACTAATGAAAATAAAGAATTTTGTCAGGTATTATATCCGATAGTGGAAAAACAATGGAAAGATAATAACTAATTTAAAAAAATAAAATGGGCATAATAGATGGGCAAGCTTGGGAACATACATATCCTGATGACGTTAGAAAAGTAAAAGAAGAAGAAAAAATTTCAGAAGAAGATTTTAGAAACTTTATTCGAGCCAATCACTTGACGGACTTATGGGAAACTTGGATTAAAAACAACATTCAAAATAGCAAGGAAAGAAGTAAATGAAAACAGTATTAACATTTTTATTCGGAACATTAATGGTGATTGGATTAATCATTGGAATAATATTCGTATTTGTATTTATTTTCAATCCTTCTGTTATATATTTTAAAATTTTAATATCAGGATGGGCAGCATATTTAATTTTTGGAAGGTTGGTTCCAGATTAATTTAAAATAATCAATCATAAAATGAAAAAAGTATTATTAGTTATTGTTGCATTTTCGTTGTCGAATTGCGACATAAGCGTTAGAAAAACAAACGCACAATCAGAAATATTTTATCAGACTTACACAAGAGAAATAGTAGAATTCGATGGAATGAAATATTTACTTTTATATGTTGTTAATAAATCATCGCAAACCGGATATTCAATAACGACAATTAACCTAACAAAAGACAAGTTAGAAGTTGAATTATTACGGCACCAATTGACAGTCGTTAATTGTATATTCAATATCCAATTTGTTTTTTACCAACTTATTACTATAAACGGTTCTGACCACATAAGATAATGGAACCCCTGTTTTAAGGTCAGATGATTGACCTAATAAAGTAGTTAAAGAGCTTAAAGAATTGCTGTTAATTGCTGAAAAAGTACTGGTAGTACTACCTCCAAGTGCAATTACTTTAATTGACAAATTTTCTAATGTAGATAAATAATTCGCATCAATATTTCCAGATACCGGTATACCATCAAAAGAAACATTAATTGCAGCTGTTATTTCTTCTTTTGAAGAAGTAGATTCAATGAGTAGATAAAATACACGTCCATAAGTTACATCTGATACATAACATGCCGGATTATCTTTGCCAACATACTTAGCAAGATCCATAGGTTTAACGGTTGGGTCAAAGAAATCATCATATGATGGTGGTATATCATAACTCATAGTAAAAAATGTTTGTTTTAATTCTACCAAATAATGATTTGCTGTTGAATTATTTAAAAAAGACAAATTAGCAACTATAGTTACCGGTGAAATTTCAACATTTAATCCAAGTGCTAATGATAATTCTTCATTCGTTTTAACTAACTCATGATTAAAAGTAAATCTTGCCGGCATAACTTTATTGTTACTAAAAATAATATTATTTAATGCTTGTGTAACTACGCTTTTTTTAATTTCATTTAAATTCACATACACAGAGCCGGAACCATTAATAATATCAATAGACACTGTTCCTCCACCACGTTTTACTGCAATAACATCTGGAGTTGCATTATTTAAAGAAGCTCCTTGTAATAAACTTCCAGGATAAACTACTGATACGTTAGGGTCATATAATGGATAATACATATTTCCTTGCAAAACACTCCAAGTACTATTTGTACAATTCCAATTACCACTATCAACAGGTACTGAAGTTGTATTTACATCAATAAGATTTTTATAATCACTAAATGGAGCAAATTCACCTCCTGATTTTAAAACTTCTTCATATGATACATTTTCACTTGGTGATACGTCTTTTTTACAAGAGTTTAAAGTGATTAAAGTAATAAACATTAGACTGATAAAATAAAAGTGTTTTTTCATTTGTTTATGGATTAGGTGTGTATGTTCTATGTAAATATTTAGTTTTTTCCGTTTTACAAATATATATTTTTTATTTTAGATTGTCAATTATTGAGTTTATTTGATTTTAATTGTTTTTTTATTTAAATTTGTGGAAATGAATGAATTTTCAAAATACGATACTGTTATGGCTATAAAAGGAGATAGACTTAGATTTGAAAAAGGATTATATCTAACTTCTTTTAAACGGCATGTTGAATTTGAGAGTGAATATAAAACAATTATTTTGTATAATACTGAAAGAAAAAGAATAATAAAATTTTATGGAAAGAGACATATAATCAGAATTTTTTCTACACGAATGGTTTTAACTGAAAAAAGCATAGTTAAAAAAGTAACAATAGCTATTGAAAATAACGTAGGATTTAAAAATAGAATAAATAGTAATACTTTTTTTTAAAAATTCTCATTTTAAAATTTGCTGGATAGAAATAAATTCCTACATTTGCAATCTCAATTAATTAAAATCAAATTAAACATTATCAAATCTTAAACATCATGAAATTAAAATTAAACACTCTATTAGCTAAGACAGACCACTTAGCTACGTCTTACAAAAACTCTATTAAAGATTACATTGGTTTCTTCAAAGATAAACAATCCGCTTTTAAAGGCGAGAAGAAAACTTATGATCCAAAATCAGGGACAATCGACATTCCTTCTGAAAGAGGAAATAAAATGGTTGTTACAACCGTAAAAGAAAAGCTTGACTGGTTAAAAGAAACCAATACCGAATATATTAATGCGTTATTTTCTCAGGAAGCTACAAACGCAAATGGATTAGCTAAAGCGAAACTTGCAATTGACGGAATTGAATTCGGAGAATTTTCTTCTCTTGAGCTTTTGCGTTTGAAATCTCTTATTGAAAACGGTGAGCTTGAACAAATGTATGCCAACATTCCAGTTCGTGCTGACGATGAAGAATGGAATAAAACAGATGAAGACCAATACGTAGAAAGAGAAATCTTTGAAGGTAAGAAACAAGAAGGGATTAAAAAATCCATCACAAAAGAAAGTTATATACTTTCTGACCCCAACATCAAAGAATTAAAAGATTCTTCTTCTTATAAGCCACAAATGGCTTCTAAAGACACTATTATTGAACTTGGGGATTATTCTTATCAAAAATTTTCCGGTGAATGGTCTCACAGAGAAAGAGCAGAATTGCTTCGCAGAAGAACAAAACTTTTGAGTGCTGTAATTGAAGCGTTGAAAATTGCAAATGAAGCAGAAGTAATTAATTCAAATATGACTGCAGATAAGTTGTTCAATTTTTTACATACCGGTAAAATTTAAAAACTAATGGACAAAGATAAACTTAATTGGGGATTGATTTCTTGGGTGTTGTATTCAATTAGTGCGTATGTTTTACTAATACCATTTTTTGAATATTCCTTAAAAACACTGAGTGGTTCCATAATATTAGGTTTTTTCGGAAGTTTATTAAACATCATAATACAGTTATTAAATAAAAAAAATTAAACGTTCACTGCTGGAAGTTACAATATGTCGTACGTAACAGTTGCAAATTGAGTTAAATGGTTCCAGCGCCTCAAGGTGAACACTTATTAAAATCGTTCTTTAAAATATTTAAAATACTGACGGAGCGTGAACTTCATAATTAGCCTTACATTTAAAATTGCGGTTTTAATGTTGAGTCAGAAGCTTCATAATCATGTTAAAAACGAATAGAAAATCAAGTAAAAAAGCAAGAAACTGGTGGTTCGAATCCACTCCCATCCTCTTTAAAAACAAAAAACAAGGACGGGCAGTTTGAGCGGGGAAACGCTTGTTAAATAAACTATAAACTTGGTTAATTTCTATTCATACATTTTCAGTAATGTACAGCCCCGGAGCTAGGATATATGCTACGGGGCATTTGGGAAAATACGAGAATTGGTATATCGGCTATGAAAAAGAAATCCGCAAAGCTTTTTTTAGTGACCGAAAGGTGTAGGGGTTCGATGCCCTTTTTTCCCACCAAATAATGAACACAGAAGAACAAGAAATAATAAAAGAATTCTCAATTCTTGAAGATTGGATGGAAAAATACGACCATCTTATCAAACTTGGAAAATCCATGAAAACCATGGATGAAAATAATAAAATCGATGAAAATTTAATTAAAGGATGCCAGAGCCGAGTTTGGTTGCATTCTGAATTTTTGAATGACAAAGTTATTTTCACTGCGGATAGTGATACTACAATTACAAAAGGAATGGTTTCAATGCTGGTAAGAGTTTTTTCTAACCGGACCGCATTAGAAATTATAAATGGTAATCTTGATTTTATTTCCGAAATAGGATTAATGCAACACATTTCACCAACCAGGAGCAATGGTTTAGTTAGTATGTTCAAACAAATGAAGAACGACGCTCGTGAATTTATTTAATCTATTCTATTAGAGTGGTGATGTGGATTTGATTTCCTTTTTTCTTTAACATCTTCTTTATAAGCCTTTTTTGCATCTTTCATGTGCTGAGATACATTCTGATTATTTATAGATATTGCATCATTAGACATTGCATCCTCATAACCTTTCTTATATAAATAAGCTGCGATAAAATTCGTCTTATATTCTTTTTCCATTTTATCATGTTTTAGTTCCGGTGATAAATAGAAGAAAATTGGAAATTCCGTGATTATTTATTCGTTTTTTCTATTTTTTATAGAATTAAACAACTCAAGTTGCCCCTTCATAAGTTCTACATCTTTGCAATATTCGAACAATTCAAGGTCTATTAAAGTGTCGAGTGTTTTTTGTAAGAATTTCTCAGCATCTTTTTTGCTGGTATTAGAAACCCATTCAGTAAACCAACCTGGATTTTTCCATTCTTTAACTGTTCTAATAATGATTTGAGATAATATCTCAATAATACGCTCTTCAGATATGTTTCTATCATTAGCTTCGCGTTGCAACTCTTCTGTTGAAACGTTTTCATCTTTAGGGTTTAGTGCCATGTTCATTTTAATAAATTATTACTTACTTTCACAACCACATATATCACATTTATAGTAATCATTATGTGAATCATGACCATCATATTTCATTGCATCCAAGCCACTTACATGCGCATGAGCACAAACTTCTCGAAATGCGTTTATTGCATTATCAATTTTTTTAACTCGTTCAAGCAATGTTGACTTTTCGATTTCTAATTTTTTAATTTCTTCTTTCATGTTATTGTAAATTTATTATGCTTTTTATTTTAGTATAATCAAAATCTATAATAAATAAAAAATTATATCCATTTTTTATTGTATTTCTTCTTTTTGAAAAGTTTTTCTTTAAATCATATCTTAAAGTATAAAGTGATTTTATTTCAATAATTAAATTATATTTTGGAAGTAAAAAATCTGAATAATAACATCTTTCTTTATTATCAAAAAAATATTTAATAGATTTTCCTTTTTCAACTTGTATTTTATTGTTAATGCAAAAATCTAAAAAATCTTTTTCATTTAAACCTTGATACTTTAATCCAGTACCAATATGTATTCTATTTCTAAAAGCGTTTTTTAAACTTTTTTGATGTATTTTATCATTGTGCATTGCGCTTTTAACGCCATACCTTTTTAAATTTGTTTCTTCTAATCTTGAAATCTGTAAATCTCTTAAATATTGTGGTCTATCTTTTTTAGTTTTTGAAGTTCTTTTAATTATTTCATCTTTTTCTTCAAATGATTTATTGTTTACTGTAATTTTCGTTTTTTCTTTATTGTTGAAGTTTTTGTCACCATATTTTTTTTCTTTAATTATGCTGTGTTTTTCTCTTTCATTTTTATCTGAAAAATTGCTTACATAACCATATTTCTTTAAATTTGTATTTTTTGCTTTTTCTATATTAACATAATTCTCATCACCATATTTTTCAAATAATGTGTTTTTATTCTTTCTTAAATTGTGTGCACATTGTTCAGAACAAGAATATAAATTATATTTTTTTATGTTTTTTAAATAATGTCTATATTGTATATTTTTTTTATTTCCACAACAATCACATTGTACATCAATTCGTGAATGACTGTTTGGTGAAAGGTCTTCAACTTTAACAGTTATATTAATACCAGCAGTTTCAAAATCATATCCTTTATTTTGATAATATTTTAATAATGTATTGTTTGATATTCTTGTATTTGCTTTTGTGCTTAAAATCATAAAATATACTTTTTTATAAATAGTATATTTTATACATAACACACTAACAATCAATCATTTTTTATTCGTTTAAGTATTTGTTCATTTGTTTGTAAATCACTACTACTTACATCGTCTCCAATTATGTAATCTTGCCAACCTATTTCATAAGCTTTTTTTAATAAAGGACTTTCATTAAAAGATAAAATATTTGTATCATCACCAGAAAAGCAATCATCCCATCCTAATTTATATGCCTGTAATATTATTTCTTTTTCTTCATCCATTATTTTCTAATTTTTCAGTCAAAACTTTTCTTTCTAAAGAAACACCTCCCATATTTTCTATTTTCACAATAAGAGCATTTGCATTTAAAATAATTTCTTCCAACTCTTCAAGTTTTTTTATTATAGATTCACAATAAAGTTTATACGCCAAAAAAGGACTGTCATATTTTTCAACATTACTATTTGGAGCAGTCCAAAATAAGGGGCAAGATTTCTCGCCAGAAAAATCCATTGCAAAAAAACTATTATCAGCAGAGAAAAAAAGTATTTTATTATTGCTTGTTATACGAAATTCTTTCAAACCTTTAACTTCTTCACATTTAGCTTCTTCAATTCCAAGCCTATTTAATGCATTAATTATTCTTGGATAAATTTGCTGAGCCATCAATTCAGCTAAATATATATTTTTAGGGTCGCTTCTATATAATTTATTTTGTAAATCTGTAGCCATTATTTAGAAAGTTCTTTTAACTTGTTTTCTAATTCAATTTTAAATGTAAGATATTTTTCTCGGAAGTATTCCCATTCTGTTTCATCACATTCGTTTATTTCTTTATGAAGATAATTTGCAGCTGTAAAATCCACTATTTTTCCATATTCCATAATTTGGATTGCAAAAATAAGCATTTTAAGTGAATGAAATATACTTTTTAATGCACGATATATATCCCCTTCATTAAGTTTATGTTTTCCACCTCTCCAGCTGTTAAATGATTGAGCTATAATATTTTTAGCAAGCTTCTTTTTGTTTAAAACAAATTTCAAACTTTCTTTTTCCTGGAACCTTGCCCATGTCGGAGAAAAGAAACACTCAAGGTTCATGATGTCATGATTTTCTAAATCACGTTTGAATTTATCCGGAGTAATAACATGAATATTGAGACGACAATTATCTATTTCTGCTGTCATTTCGTTATGTTCTAATAGTGCAGCTCCAATAATTATAATATCGTAATCAGAATCTACTCTATTGTTAGAGTATACTCTTGATCCATATAAAAATATGTTTCTTATTTTAATAGGATGAATTCCGGCTTTTTCTATGATTTCTGCAACCGTAAATGGAATATCAAATATTGTACGTGTTGTTGTGTTCATTTTTATATTTTTCGGTTAATACTTTTCTATCATTTAAAAATTGCAACGGAACCTTACTTAATGTGACGTAATAGATTTTCCACTTTTCAGTTTTATCATTAAAAAAGAATGAAATAGTTCCAATCTTATCATGAGAAATATATTTAGAATTATTTAAATTATTTTTATAATTAAAAGGCTCACTTATAAAAAAATAAATTTGTCTTCCATTTTTATCTCTTCTTATTGATTTATCTTTTTCAAAATATCCAATATTTTTATTGTTAAAATATACAAAATAAAGATTCCAAATTTTAGAAGGCCTTACTTCAAATTCTTTTAATTTGTGTTTTTTACATACAAAATACGGATAAACTTGTTTCATGATATTAATTATCAAACCAAAAAACTATCCTTACATCATCCAAATTTCCAAGTTCTGACAATTCTTCAATATGTTTACAAAAAGTACCATCCGGACCACCAATAATGTCATAATAAGTTTTGTCTTCCCAATCTTCATCATACTCTCGTGGAAATGATATTTTTTCGAATATAACATTCCTTGAATTTGTAGAAAATTCCTGTTCTGGTGTTCTTAAATCTTGATTAAAATCAAATTCAACCAATTCTCTAAGCGTTACAAAAGAAATAGTATGACCATCACCTTCCCATCCTATCCAGTTGCTTTTAACTGCAATAGAAACATCAATCGGCAATTTATAAGAAGGCTCTTTTATTGGTTTTACGTTACTTCTAACACCAGCTAAAAAACCAAACATACTATAAGAGCGCCAATCAAAAGGTGAACTGGATTTTTCCGTATCAAAACTATATGATGGAGTAAAATGTTTACCGGTAAATAATTCCCATTTACATTTACCGTTTTTTCTTGTTTCAACGTGAATATGAATATCAGCTCCCATTATTTTAAAATATTTACTTTTTCAATTAAAACATTTCTTGAATATGTATTTGCTTTTAAAATATAATAGTTTAACATATCTTCATATTTATCATGCTTTCTATCTAAATATACACTCGCATCTTTATATAACCAATTTAAAATACTCATAATTTGTTGATTACCTTTTTTATAAACTCTATATATCATTTTCATTTTTCCATATCCAAGGACAATATTTGTTTCTTTCAAAAATATATCATAAATTTTTTTCATAAGCTGTTCAGTTCCAACAATACTAAATTGATAACGTCTATAATTTTTATCCATCGTATAACAAATAGAACCATCTCCATCAAACAAACCTCTAATAAAATGCCTATATAAATGCTCTTTTATAATAGGAAATTTAGCTATTTTACTTTTTCTTGGAACGACTCCATAGTTGTTTAAATTGTTTATTATTTCTTTTTTTGTACAACTGAAATAATATATAGGCCCAAATCCATGGTCTGTAATTGAAATTGGTTTTTCATCTATATAAATTAATTTAGATAACTTTTCTAAGTGTCCCTTATCTTTAATATTAACTCTTAAATTCTTATTTCCAATATTACAACCATCAGCAAGAATAAATCCTAACCAATATGCTTCTTCTTCTGTATTTATATTTTTAAATACATTTTTGTTATATTCATATTTTTTCATGTTAATAAATATGGAAAAAATAATTAGTTACAACCCATCACAACCCACAATAACAATTAAACATAATTTGTGTTTTTTTTTCTTGCAAATGTAAAAAAAAAATTTGATAATATTTATTAAAAGCTAATAAAAATAGCAAAGATATTTAAGATACGACTTAGGAGTTCCAAAAAACATAGAGACTTATAGAAAGAGCATAGTTTTCACTTTGCTTTTTTCTGTTTTATTCTGTGCGTTTTGCTGAAACAAATAATTGTTCTTATTTGCCCTACGAACACTCTTCTTCGTAAGTTGGAGGCGTTTACACATTTCTTTCCAAGAACTTATGTTCTGTAATTCGTTATAATCCATCTGTGTGATATTACTCACGTTGGTTATAACTCCTTCATGGAAAGAAGGCATAAACTTTCCTCCTTTAATATATTTTATCATCCCTCTCCTACAAATCTCAATGCTTGCTGCGATTGGATCAAATGTATTATAATTTATATTTCCGATAAAACTCGAATAACATGGGTTTATCTCAATCTTCTTTATTCCATAAAATGAACACCACTTATCTGAAAGTTGAGCAATTAAATTTCGACACCAGATATTGTTTATCTGTCTATTTGAATTCTTATTTCCATTGTCTTTACCAGAAATGTTGGTTAGTTCCTCAATAACAAAATTACACGTATGATAATGTTCTAGTTCTGAAAAAAGATTTTTTATTGCAATTGACAATTCATGTTTTCTTTTGTCTGAAGACACTTCTTTTTCTGAGAGTTTTACGAAATCAATAAATCCTTTTTTTATTATCTTAAAATCACCTTCCAATGAACTACTTAATTCATTTTTGTCACAAATTGAATAACCGATTCCTTTTGGATTTAAATCTATTCCACAATATCTATTTTGCATTTTTATACCAAACATGCGTTGTTCGTGATCTCTGTGTGCTTGTGAAATAAGTTGTTTTCGTTCGGTTTTATCTGTAACGTGTTTTATGTCTTTATAGAGTTGTTTTTCGTTAAACCATTTTCCACTAATCCTACTTTCTTCATATGTGATACAAATGTATGTTGAAGTCAATTTAATTGTAACAGGTATTTCTTTTTGCTGACACAACAAAGCAATAATTTTTAATATTCCTTTTTGTTTTTGTGTTGCATAAAACGAAATGTTAACTTTTCTTTTTGAATTTTCATATTTAAAAATAACATTTCCATTTCCGAGTTCTTTTAAATTAAAAAAACGGTTACCTTTGCTGGCTGAATCTCCATAAAAAGTAATTGGCAACAATCTATTTTCTTTAAATTTCTGTTTGTTTTTTAAATATAATTCTGGATTAGAAATCTTTTGTTTTGTTATAACTTGCAATAATTTTCTCCCGCCAAAAACAACATTCAAATTTAAAGACTTGTTTAAAGAAGAAATTTTTCTTTGCAATTTTTTCTTTAAATTTGGTTTTGTTTCGTTTTTAAGTTTTTCATGCAATTTAATAATATTCTTGTTAATCCTTTCTTTGTTGGATTTCTCTCGTTCTTTAAAAGCGATTACTTCTTTTATAAGATAACTATATGCTTTATTTGAGTGAATGTGTTTAGAAATAATTTCATCGATAAAATTCTTATCCTCAATTAACTCAATATTGCGATACATTTTTCTGAAGGCAATCGAATATTGTTTTTGTAAAGAAATGATAAACTCTTTGTCTTCTTGATTGATGTTTGTTATTTTGAGTTTAAGGGTTAACATAACTTATTTGTTATTGTTTTTTAAATCATTTTCCATAAATTGTCTAATCCGTTCAGACATATTATATTCATTATTCATACAAAAAATTCTATAATTATTTTTGAGATTTTTGTTAACTCGAATGATTAGCAATTTATTTTCTTTCTCTTTTGTTTTCATGTCTATAAATATAAACAAAAAAATTAAAATCGCAATAAATAAATATTTTAAAGATAAATAAAATTTTGTAATATTTATTAAAGCCGATAGAAATGGCAAAGACATTCAAAATACAGCTTAGGCCGTTATTGTTGCAAAACAATAAAAATCCCATCCAGTTCGCTGCCGGATGGGATTTTGCTTTATGGATATGTTTTAAATCTTAAGATCTAAGAATATATTTTGCTATTTTTGAAGTCCGGCCACTTTTGTTTACAAAAGAATGAACGGATGTCTCAATATTCATTCCTCCTTTTTTTAAATCAAAAACAAGAGCTCCAAGTCTCAAAACTCCATATAATTCAATGGCTTCTAACACATTGATAGAACCTTTCTTCATAAGATGTTTAAGAACCATATCATATTGAGAACTTGGTTTTACATATTTTTTAATAATTGTTTTTTTTGCTACCGGTGTTTTTAATGCTGGTCTTACTTTTGATAACATTTTTTTTGCTACAGGCGCTTTTTTTGTTGTTGTAACTGATTTAGTTAAGCGATTTGCACTTTTCTTTAGTGGAGATTTTGTTGCTGCTTTTTTTAAGCGAGCTGGCTTTGCAGTTTTCGCACTGCTTTTAGTTGTTTTTTTCATTGTTTTTTAGATTTGATTATTGATTGATATTTTATTATTGGCAGCTAAGATAATAATTTATTTGTTATTTCCAGCAATTATGGTTAAATTCTTAAAAATTTAGCATATTTATATTAAAACTGACTAAATGAAAAACTTTTTGATTAATTTATGGAAAGAATTATTTGGAAAAACACCAAATACAACAATAATTATACCTGCAGAAACTATTTCCGAAAAAACTATTGAAGTACATAAGGTTGATTGTGCTTGTAAAGAAAAAAAAGAAGTTAAAAAGGTGAAGCCAGTTAAAAAGACACAACCTGCAAAAATAGCTCCAAAAACAAAGAAGAAAAAGTGATGTTAATCCATGTCCATGAACATATGTTCAGTGACAACACTGTCTGATAGTTCTTTATTTGCTCTTTTTGGAAATTTAATAATTCTTTTTCTCTGTTTATTATAATTTCAGCAATTTCTTTTTTTGGAAATGAAAGAGCTTTTGTTGGGTCATTTGTCCATCCTCTCATCGGAGAGTCTACTGTGTGATTGTGATTTTCTAAATCTAAACTCATAAAATACCATAATCTGGTTATTGAATTTTCTATAAAATATATGCAATTCGTTTCCACTTATTTTTTTAAAACTAAGTTATGGCTTATTTCTACTATTTTTTTACCACTAACTATTATGGCGCCATTTTCTATAGCTTTTAACATAATGGTTTTGTTGGTTAAGTCGTAATGCGGATGTCCTTTTCTAACTCCTTCAAAAAAATGTCTCTTGAGTCCTATTTTTTCAGCGAAAGAATGTAGCTCTTTTAAACTATCTGCTACCATATGGACTCTATCCACATATACCATTTAAACAGTTTTATCTAAATTATATTTTTCATAATAAAACTTTCTGGTTTTATCAATATAAGATTTATCAACTCTTGAAACCTCTAAAAGATAAAGATAAGCGTCAAGTGCAATTTTAGCACGAGAATTCATCGGAAAAATATCTGCATTTTTTACCAGAAAATACTTAACAATATCTTTTGCATGTGTTTTTGCGTCTTCTGGAATCATTTTAAAAATATAACCTTTACCAAGAAGTGGTTTTGACCTTTTCGACCTAAACAAACTATATAGTTCCAAAATTCCAGGAAACTCAGATACTCCATTGTTGAATAGATTATCATAATGTTTTATAAAAGCTTCTTTTTCATTTTTAAGATTTTCTTCTACAAACTTAGGACTTTTCCCTTTAAGGTTCTTCCTTATTATTATAATACTTTTAATATCTTCATCAGAATGTATTCTGCCGGGAAATAAGTCTTCGCCAGAAAAATCATTATTAGTTTTTGGAACGTCAATATTTTTTATTTTCGAAACAGCTTTTTTTACTATTCTTGGTGGAATTCCTAATGATTTTAACTTATTTGCAACTACTATTGGATTTCTTTTAGAATTATCGGCTTCTAAAAGCACATCTAATTGTTTTGAAATGTATTTTTTTAACTGGCTCATGACATTGTTTTATAATAAATAGGTCAACAAAACATTAATTATCTGATTTTTCAAATAGCACTTTTCTTGTTTGATTCTCTCTATATATTATATCTGTTCTAAAATTATCATTATTTGACCCAAATACCGTTGTGTTCATACTAATAAAGGCGTGTCCCTCTAAAGAAATAAATGCTAAAGCAGAACTTATCGCTTCTGAATCTATTTGTTCTTGACTACTATGAGATGTTATTTTTATATGTTTTAGCATTATTTAAGGTCTAAATCTTCCAAAGTCAATTATTTTTTCAGTCAATACTATTCTGGTTATTTTATTTTCTCCTTCAATTGTCGCTGAATAATGAGGGTAAATGTTAAATTTTATAGAAAATTTTTTAATTTTTTGTCCAGAATTTGCAAAAAAAGCAAAACACTCTTCTATTTCTGGCGTTATGAAATGTATTTGAAATCCGTCAATCGGATTAATTATTCCATTTATTATCATTTCTTTAGTCATGATTTTAATCTATTATCTTCCAGCAACAGCATATTTTGTTATTCCTATGAATTCTTTTTTTGCCCAATTATCAATTATTGATAATTCCTTGTCTGTTGGACGTTTATTATGTGGACCACGTATTTGCACTGCTCTACCATCTCTAACCTCTATAGTTACCATACTTATACCGAACAGTCTTAAAGAGAAAATTGAACATGACCATTTTAAACAAGAGCTTAAATAAGAATACACACAATGAGCCATACTTTTTCCCTCATCAGACACCTTAAACAATAGAAGATAGATATAAACATGATTCTTTTTGTTTTGTTTGTTTTGCATTCAAAACAAAAACATGTTTATCTATTTTGCTATGTCGAAGTTTCGCTGAACGAAGGTGAAAAAAAGTTGCCTCCTTTTCCTGTTCATCCAGCCACAAGTCTCGTAAAGACTTTCGGTATCTGAGTCCCGATAATTGGATTTTGTCGTGAAGTTCTTTCCAATTACAACACTCCTCCAATGCCTCAACATCTCGCAGAGAACCTGAGTTCATCCGTCTCATAGCGTGAAGACCAGTTTGTGATATACTTGGATAGAATGTGCCTTTTGTGAATTTAAAAGCACCACGCCTACCAATTTCAATTGCCGCATTTACACAATCAACAAAGGAATTGTTTATGTTTCCTATAGTGGTTGAATAAGCACAGTTTATTTCTAATTTTTTTATTCCAATTTTTGTGCAATAAGAATTAATTATCTCTTCGGAAAGAGTTCTGTGCCACACATTGTAAATCTGCCTGTTTGCTTCTTTTGGTTTATCATTTGAATCTTTTTTGTTGAAATTAAGTTCCTCACAAATGAAATATGCACACTTAAAGTATCTCGCTGTCTTAAACACGTCTTTCCAAATGTGGCTTATTCCGTGTGTTCTTTTATTTGTTATGCAAGCTCGTTCTTCTTTTGTTGCTTCTTTTGGTGGGTTTGCATTAAGCTCTTTTAAGTCGTAATATGAGCCATGAACAAACGAAAAATCACCGGTATCGTTATTTTTATCTATTATTGCAACTCCAATATAATTGGGGTTTGAATCGTAAGCGATATATCTGTTTTTATTTTTTCCAAACAACATTTTTTTATCCAACTCATTATAATGTTTTTTGTATATATTACTTATTAATTCTTTTGTTTGTTCTTTTGAAAGATTTTTCTTTTTTATATCTAAACATTCTTGCCTTCTTTTGGATTTATCGATATTAAATCCTTCCAAAATAGAGTCGTCATAAGCAATGGATATTGTTTTTGTTGACAAATAAACTGATAAAGATATTTCTTTTTTATCAGACATAGCCTGCAGTTCAGAAAGAAGATTTTTTCTTTTGTCAGAAAATTCTATTTTTATTTTTTTGCCTTTTCCTGGTTTATAGATTATAATTCCATTGCATAAATCAAATGTAAAAAACCTATTTCCTTTTTGGTTTGATTCACCAAGAATGTATAAACTATTATTTCTTTGTTCTTGATATTCTTCTTTTGTTTTTGCTAATTTTCCTGCAAAATCTTGTTTTTTATCTTCTTCTTTTTCTGCTGAAACCATATTTGACAAATAAGAAATATACCTTAAATTTTCTTTGCCTCCGAAAGTGATGTCTTTTGGCATTAAAAAATTTAATTCCGAAAGTTTATTTTTGAGTTTGTATAGTTTCTTTTTATTAAATTTATCTTGTTTTTTACCTTTTGCTTCTAATTTCTCAATTGATTTATTTATGTCAATAATTCGATTATTAACTTCTTCTTTGTTTGATAAAGTTTTTTTAAACAGGCTAATAACTTCTGAAGCAACGCTTCTGGATTCTATAAGATTTAATCCAAGATTATTTTTTGCAAAAGCAACAAGCTCTTCTTCTTTTGTATTTCCATTTGTCATTCGATATAGCACACGTTTCGCATGAGAATATTGCATTTGTTTTTCAGAAACAAATTCTTCATCAGAAAGCGATTTTATATCTAATAGAATAGATTTCATTTATTTTTCTTGCAGTTCTTTTTTAAATTGATTTAATTTTCTTCTGTGTGAATAAGATTTCATAGAAAAATAATGAATAATAGATACGAGGTCTTCCGTAAGTTCTTGTTCATAATTTTTTTCAACAGTTTGTGTTGCGACCACAATTTTTGTTCCAAAAAATCGACAGAAAGTCTCAAACAAATCAAAGCCAAACCTACAAAGCCTATCTTTGTGTTCTACTACAATATTGTCTATATTTCCTTTTATTACCTCTTCCAATAATTCGTTAAAAAATTTTCTATCAGAAAAATTCATTCCGGATTTAATATCCTGATATTGTTTATTAATAACAATTCCTTTACTTACGCAAAAATCCATTAATCTTTTTTCTTGAGAAATTAAATCATTTTTTTGTTTAGATAAGGAAACTCTTGAGTAAGTTACGTTTATTTTTTCTTTTTTTGTGTTTGACAAACCTATTAGTTTATATACATCTTCGTTGTCATACACATAATGATAAGGGTTAATAGCAACATATTTAATTATTCCTTTTTTAGAATAAGAATTTAATGTTTTTTGTGTAATTCCTAAGGTTTTTCTTACTTCTTTTGCTTTCATGTTTTTGTATTAATAAGTATAATTAAAAATACTTTTCTTTTCACAATAGTAAATAGTAATAAAAAAAATTAATCTGTTTTTATTTGTTTTTATTTAAATCGAGTTCATATAAATCTGCAGCGTTGGATATTTCTGTAATTGTCCAAGTTTTTCTTTTATCATTTTTACCTTCTGAAAAAGTAAAAGGTCTAACAATAGAGCGATTCCATTTAGAAGTTAAATCCGGCTTATGATAAGAATAAACATTGTTATTTTCTGCTCTGGCTATTCTTCCTAATTGATTTATTTCTTTGTGCCAAGCGTGTGTATCTCTTATTAGAGCTACAATATTTCTGCCCTTCATATTGAAATTAGGACTTTCTGGTCTATATACAGCAACCCCATTATTAACCATTCGTTTTGAAACAAATTTCTTTTCATTTATATAATCCAAAACAGTACCAACCTCATCATAGTTTAACATTGGTATATTAACAAAAAATTTTATTACAGCTGTCCAAAAATCATTATTTGTAAAATCATGTCTAAGTCTGGACATTAATATTGCGTCAGCCAATCTTGAATCTCCTCCCAAGCCTAAAACTTGAGAGCGCCTAACTGCATCATCTATTGAATATCCAGGGAATGGAGTTTCAATAAATTCATGAGCCATTTTTTTGGTAATTGGAATAGGAAATTTAAAAAGCTCTCTTGCACTTTTACCGGATGCTAAATGCAAAAACCATTCTTTATGTTTATCAGTGTTAAATGAACTTTTTTCTGTCCAAGATTGGAACATAAATTCTGGAACTTCATATTCACAAAACAAATGTTCTAAAAGTGATTTTAATTACTTGTAAGTATTTTTGCTTTTGAATTCTAAAGTGGAAATATCTCGAATCCAAAAAATATTCATTTTTAAGACTTCATTAATTACCACATAGTACTCTTTAAGCATTCTAAATGCTTTTATTTTTACAAAAAACTCTAAAACCTCTTTAACTTTTTTTCTTTCATTTTCATCTTTCATATAGATGAATTGTCCATGAATATTCGTTAATAAAGGTTCAATGATTTTAATTAATTCTTTATTGCATCTTCCGGTATTATCAGAAGAGCATTTTTCGGTAGATAATATTTTTAAAGCTTTAGGAAGAGATTTATGCAAATCTATATCAACTGGAAGTTTAGGAATAGACTTAACATATTTTTTATGAGCTTCTATTTCTATGATTTCATTATGTATGTATTTTGCATTGGCCATTCCAGTTGTGTGACTATTATTTCTTTATTTTAAATTTAACCTGTCCAATTCCATCTTTAAATCCAACACCGGTAATAAACATATGTTGGTTTGTTAAAACTTTTAGTTCAGTTTTTTGTTCTATAAATTTGGCAAGAACGAACCATTTTTTTCCGTCAGAAATACACCTAACTCCTTTATTTATATATGGAAGGACTTCTCCTTTATTTTCTGTTGTTACACTTCCATTAGTTACTTCTAAGACATGAACAAAAGAAACTATTTCGTCTTTTTCCAGTGCTTCTTTTATGGAGTTAATTATTATTCCAGCTCTTTTTAAGGATACTTTTTCATTTTCTTTATAATTGGCAGTAATGATTTTTATGGTTCCTAGGACTTTACCATTCTCGAAAACATCTGCACATTGCATAAATTTGTTCATCTGTTTATTTCCAGAAATAACCATTAATTTTGCAATTGATTCCATGATAATACGTTTTAAAAAAGAAAATCCGGAACACAACACTCCGGATTCCTTTTTGTGTGAATGATTTTATTTATTTGTAAAAACCAATCTATTTTTGCGTTGGAAATTGTAATTGTAAATTTCTTCAAACATCTGCAAATACATTTCGCCGTCAGCACAATGAACAAACTTTCTTGGGTTTTTGTCTATTTGACTAATCATCCGGTTGTGATTGTAATCCTTTGTTTTAACAAGTCTTTTACAAGCAGTAACAGCTGAACGGTAATCCATTTTCGGAAGATAAGTCCTAAAACTCTTCCAAATATTTAACACCTTTTGAGCTTCATTTATTTGGTTTTGAGTAATTTCAACTATTTCTCCTGCCAAAATTCCCTTACGAATATCCGAACTTCCCTCTCCTCTCAAAAACGAAACAGCTTGGCTCGGTTTTAATCCGTTTGACATAGAAAAACTTTCAATTGCCTGGAAAACTTTGTTTCCACTTTTTGCTCGTGCAACAATATGATCATCGGTACTCCAAGGCTTTTGTAAAGAATTTGTTTTTGCAACAGCATCTAAATTAAGAGTTTGTTCTGCGATGTGAAAATAAATAACAAGACCCAATTCTTTTCTGGCAGTAAGGCGGTGTTGACCATCTCTAACTACGCCATTTTTTGATATGATAATTGGATACGATTTACCATAATCGGCAATTTCAATTTCTTTTTTTAATTTTTCAACTCTATTCCTGTCAACAGGACGATTTTGACTAAATTTGAAAGAATTATAATTTTTACTATTATAAATCTTTCCCGGTTTGTAATTACTTAGACTCATGATTTTGTTTTTTTTGGTTTATACTAATTTATATTTGAACTTAAAATTTATTAAACGAAAATTGATTTGATATGTTGCAAATTGAATTATTTCGTTTTTTCCTCGCAAATATACGAAATTAAACTCTCAATTGTTTGAAATAATGGTATTTTATGCATTTCACATCTTTTACCTATATAACGATTGTTTACTGATTCAGGAGGGAAACCTACAGCTATTTTGCCAGAATGCATAAATTCTCCAAATTCAATATTTGTGGTAAATGCCGGCATTGTCTCAAGATTCCTTGGAATCCAATATATGATTAAGCTGGCTTTATTTAAACCTTTTACTTCCCATGCAATTTGTTTTTCGAAATCATATAAAGAACCTAATATTCTATTTTCGGGAGCAAATACAGAGCCTTTAAATCCTTTTAATTTTAAAGCTTTTATAAACTCAGGCCTCCAGGATTTAACTGATACATCTCTTGGAGTTGGTCCGGCTAAAAACACACTAAACTCAGGATTGTTAAACTCTTCTCCGGCGTATATGACTTTCATTGTGTTATTTTGTTTTTCTTAATTTTAACCTTTTTTGTTTTTTGATTGGTGAATGTATATTTAGTCATGTTACCAATATAATTATTCAAACGCCAATTTATTCTATTAATTCGTTGCTCTTGTGTCAGTTCTACTTTATCATTTTTTTTCATTTCTGTTATATTTAATTAAGGCAGCGATTATTGGAATAGCCAGACATGCTGAGCCTACTATTGTCCAAAAAATAACCATATTTTGGTTTTTGCCATCTCCGAGATAAAGAGCTAAGAAAAAAGCTACAAAAACGTCAATAATTATCATCCAAAATATATCACCAATTGTTAAAACCACAATTGGATGTACAAAATGAAAGACGGTAAATATTGCAAGAGATACTGCAATAACAATTCCTACTATAAATGCATTTTTCATATTTGTTTTTTAAAATTATGTTGGAAACAAAATTAATAAAAAAAACATTAAAAACAAATTTTGTGGATTAAAATTCTTTATTTGTTTTAGAAACAAAATCCTGAGCTAACCTAAAAAACACTTGCATATTTTTATCTTTAAGGTCGGTGGATGGGAGGGCAATTATTATTTCGGTTATACATTTTATCCACTCATTTAATATTTTCACCTCATTCAAAGAAATTTCTATTTTCTTTTCGCTCAAAGAAAGTTTTTCCATTAAGGATAAAAATTTAGGACTTTCTTGAATTATTTTTCCTTTTTCTATTGAGATTGATTCCATGTATTTAGAGTGGAAAGTAAAACTAACAGCCATTAAATGGGCAAATTTATCATTCTTTAATAATTTGAATGAATTATTTATTCCTTTTCTAAATGATATTATATCTTTCTTTGCCATTATATTTGTAAATATAAATTTTAAAAGATAAAAAATAAATGGTAGTGATTTTAAAAACAAAAAATGGTCAAATATTGACCAAATTAATTTATAAACGCAATTTGACAAAAAACTTTATATTTATAGAAATAAAACATTAGTCAATGGATAAGAAGCCCGAAAATACCGAAATGGAAATAAAGCCAGAAAATGAAATTTCAGAAAACTTAGCTATAGTTAGTTGCGAATATGATAATTGGCATTCAGAATAATTATTTAATAATAAAAAAATGTCAATAATAAGCGAATCATATAAAAATAAATTAATGAGACTTGCTGGAGTAAATTTAAAAACACTTACAGAAGCGTCAAGAATTGATTTTTTAAAAAATGACTTTATAGAAAGGGTCGGAAGAAAATATGATAAGTTCTTGAAATTTTATTCTACAGGAATCTGGAATCCAGAAAAAGAGCCGGATAACTTTATAAAAAATATATTATGGAACGAAAAATTAGTTTTTACAAATACAAGGAATGTTAAAAATGTTTTAATACCAAGACAAAGATTTGTAGAAACAATGACTAATGCATATTTTATACAATTAGAAAATGCAGACCCAACAGAAAATAATCAATATTTAACTTGGTTAATAAATATATTTCTTGCTGGAAATCTTCCTACAGAAGACATTTATAAAGTCAATGAAGCTCTTACTTTGTTTTATAAAAACAAAGAAAAATTACCGGTAGAGCAAAGAAACATAAACTCTTTTAAAGATTTATCATCTCTTTTTTCAACAATTTCCAAATATAGTTCTGAGGATGAATTAAGTACTTCTGAAAAAGAACGAATAATTAAACTTGAAGGTGCAGAACAAATTTATGATAGTCCAAATTGGAAAATAATTATCCCAAAAACAAAAGAAGCTGCATGTTTGTATGGAAAAAGTACTAAATGGTGTACAGCATCTGAAGATAATAATAGATTTAAGTATTATAGTCAACAAAGTCCTCTCTATATTTTAATAGATAAAAGGATAAAAGATGATAGGGATATATTTAAAAAATTACAATTTCATTTTTCATCCAATCAATTTATGGACACAACAGATAGACAAATAAGTGTTAATAAATTTTTTAATGAGAATAGAGAACTAAAAGATTTTTTTAAAAAAATAGGAGAAATAGATGCTTCTTTTGAGATAGAACATATATTAGTCTCAAAAGAAGAGGGGTTAAATCTTTTAAAAACAACAAAAAATAAAATCGCCTTAATTGAAAGAAAAAATTTTAATTTTCTTAAGGATTTTTTCCTTGGAATTGGGGCTAAAAAAGAATTTATACAAGCAATATTAACAGATAAAGAATTTATAAAGCATTTATTTGAATACGGTTTATTCGATAATTTAATTGACTCTTATAAAGAAATGGATGTTCCCTTAGAAGGTCTTAATGTAATAAAATCATTACCATGGTTAAATTCATGGATTATGAATAAAGACACTAAGCCTGAAAGAATTCAAGATTTTATATTTAGTATTTCAAAAAATTTAGGAAACGAAGGACAAGAGTTCGTTAAACATTTACTAACAAAAGGAGGAATTATTTGGAATGCACTTCTTCAGCCTGGAAACATAAGAATAACACATTATTTTAATATGTTATCTTCAAGAAAATCTCTTGGAACTTCCGGAATGATCATGTCAAAAAAATTATTAAGAAACCCAAGTGTTATAGCTGAATTATTATCAAAAGGGGTGTCTAAAACATCTATTGAAATGCTTAATAATTTTTACAATAGCGGAATAAAGGAATGTTATCAAGCACGTTTATATTTAAGAAACATACTTAGGTAATATTAAAATGGCAAATCCTCTTTATCATCATAAACAATCCCTGAGTTTTCAGCTGGAGTTTCTACAAAATCAGGAGATTTTTTAATAATCTCTATTCTCCACACTTCTAAAGAATTAAAAACTCTAACAATACTATTTTTATCAACAAATTCTTTTCCTTTTAAATCAAATAAAAGTTTCACTTCATCTCCTGGATTTAAACCATCAGCCAAAGAAACATTATTTTGAATTAATGTAAATTCTGAAGTCTGTGGATAATTCGTACTTTTAGAATGTTCTACAATCAATCTTCTTTTCTTAAATTTTTCAGAAATCTGTTCCAGATTTTCTACTCTTATTATTTTTGCTATTATTTCCATTTTATGTTGTTTTTAGCAAATGTAACTATTTAAAATAGAAAAACACATTATTATTGACTTTTTCATTAAAAAATGTTTTATTTGAATAATTTTAAAAAAACAAAAATATGAACGAACCGGATAATCAACAACAAAATAGTGACGAGACTATGCAATATGATTCTAAAATCAATAACGTAGTAGCTCTTACTCAACTCATAGGTACAATAGTCGATTATTATTCTTTCAAAAGCAAGATAATAGAAGATGAGGATGATGTGGAAAAATGGAAAAAAAATCCAGATGAGACTCCAATTATACCAACAAAAATAGACGGTGTTATAGAGAAATCCTTTCTATTCCAGCTTAAAAAATTCACCGAATAAGGATGGAATTTGATGAATTGATAAGTAATATTGATTTACATTCTCCGTTCCATAAAATGCTGGAAAAAAATAAATTAACAATTACACAAAATGAATTATTAAAATATGTTGATGATAATCATTTTACAATAATACATAAAAGAAGGCAAGAAGGAGTTAGTACTGCGTTATCAGTTTATATTTTGTGGTTATTAATTAATAATCCGGGACATTCAATTGCTTTGATATTTTCTCAGACAGAAGAGAGGGAAAAATTCAGACAAATTATCAACATGAATTTAACTTTACTTGAAAAAATATTTAAACTTCATGGCTATGATATGGTTTTAACAGCTAAAAACCATAACATAAATGAAACTATATTTCCAAATGGTTCGCGTATTCATTATTGGTCAAAAAACAATAAACATGCCGGCAGGGGTCATAGTTTAGATTTTGTTTATATATCAGAAGTAACTCACCAAGATAATTACATGGAACTAATTCAATGCCTTTATCCATGCGTTGCAATGAGTAAAAAAGGTAGATTTCTAATCACTTCATCAACTATTAGGACACTAAAGGAAGACTTCTTTATGAATGGAGAAGGAATTTCCGAATACTGGTGTAATGATTTTTTCGATGGTAAAAGATTTGTAATAGTAGAAAAATACGAATTCAATCATAAAGTGTGAATTTTAAAATCAAGCTCTTTTGATAGTGTGTCATAATAAATTCCTATATCTCTCTGTACACATGAAACATCTCTATATTTTTGAAACATGTCAAATACAAGCATTTCAAACACAGAGCTAGTCAAGAAATCAACCGAAACTTTATATCCACAAACACAAAGAGCTCCTGTTTTTTTTAAAAAATCTTTTATTCTTGAATTTTCAGCCTGAAGCACAAGACAACTTCCAAAGAAAATTATCTTATCCTTACAAGAATCCTTTAATATCTCTGATATTTCTTCTAATGTTATATCTTCTTTCCCTATTTTTATTTCTCCCTCATTCCCATGAAACGCTATATAACAAATAGAATAATTTGAATATTTTTTTAATTTCCATTGTGAAAGATAATAAAAGAGCGATTCTTTAGTCCCACAATGTTTATGAATGTATTTAATGTCACAATTTTTTTCTAAAAACATTAAAGAAGCAAATATACTTGATTGTTGACGCAAATCTTTTTGCCAATCCCCTTCAAGACAAAAAATGTTCTTTTTATATTTTTTAGAGATTTTCATTATGTTCTTTATAGTAAATATAGAGGTTTTAATTTAAAATAAGGAATAATTTTTATATTTTTTTACATATTTAGTTAAAAAGCTCTAATAACTTAAAATGAAAAGATTTACGGAAAGTGAATTAAAAAAGTATCTACAATCACAAGTGGAAAAAATAGTTATTTCAGAAGGTTTAATTAAAAAACAGAAAAGTAATCCGGTTCCGGAATTTGAAAGCTCTAAGAAAGAAACTGTATCAGAATCAGATAATATTCAAATTGAGGATGTAAAATTACTGGCTGAAGAGATAAAACGTATGAAAGAGCTTATTGATTTTAGAAATCCTTTACTAAAAAAAGAATAATAACAACTTCGATAACAATTGCAGTTATCCAACGAGTTTAAAAAACCTTCAATTTTATTGGAGGTTTTTTGTTTTTATCAATTTATTCCTTTTTATTTGCATTAAATTATTAAACCATGGAAGATTCAGAATTTTTTTTAAAAATAGATGCTATGTTAAGTAAAACATTAAAAAACCAAACACTCAAAGAGATGCAAGATGAATTAATAGTTGAAATTACTAAAAATAAAGAAAACCATAAAGAAAATTTTAATCCTGCATTAGTTTTTAAAAAAATTGGACAAAATATATTTCGAAAATTTCTTGAAACAGAGAGAGGGTATACATTACTTTATGATTGTGAAGACAACACTTTTGACCAAACATATATAAAAAATGGGAAAATAGAAGTATTTGAATTAAAAACAGATTACACCCATATGATAAATGATGATAATACTGGAGAAATAGCAGATACAAAAAACATAGTAATCGAATTTAAATCCATTGATAAAATGGCTAAATTTTTTGTTACATACTTTCCTCAAATAAATGAGTTATGGTTAATTAGAACAGAAAAATTAAAGAAGCTTATTGAAGAAGAGAAATATAATTTTCAAACAATAAAAACAGGTGACAATATAACTTATTTAACAAATAGAATAGAAATTAAATCAGAATTCAGCATAACAAATGTTTGCAAAGAAGAAATTGTAGTAGTGTAATGGTAAAAAGCATATCATATAATGAAGAAGAAATTATAAACTGGATATTAAATCTCCATTGCAAGACTTCTATTGAGCTTGATCCAACATACAGTAAAGGAAATTTCTATAAAGGAAGTATTACTAAACCGAAATATAAATTCGACCTATATCCTCAAATTGATGGAGTAGAACGTGCTAATGCTGAAAAATTGCCATTAGAAGACATTAGCATTAATACTATAATGTTTGACCCACCATTCTTAGCAACAAAAGGAAAATCTTTAACAATAGACAATGGAAGTAATAAAATAAACAAAAGATTTGGTGTTTATCCTACAGAAAAAGAATTACACACATTTTATATCAATGCTTTAATTGAATTCCATAGAATATTAAAACCTAATGGTGTCCTTATATTTAAATGTCAAGATAAAGTAAGTTCCGGAACACAGTATTTTAGTCACAATTTCATAATTAATGAAGCAAATAAATTAGGGTTTTACACAAAAGACATGTTTATATTATTAGCAAAACAAAGAATAGTGGCAAACTGGCAGTTAAAAAACCAGAAGAATGCCAGAAAATTTCATTCATACTTTCTCGTATTTGAAAAATCGAATAAAACAGTCAAATATATTTAACTTTGGGACATTACATTGATAATTATTTAAAAGCACTTCCGCCTTTTTTAAAACAAAATCAAAACGATGAAAATGTTCTAACAAGGATTGTTATTGTTGAAAAATATAATATAAATCCTTGGATTTGCTCAGGCAATTTAATAGAAGATTTAAAAAAAGACATGGATTATTTTCGTGCTAAAATGTTTAACTGTGTTGGAATTCCCTCAAAATACTTCGAAATATAATATTTTTTTAGATTATTTAATGATAAATCATGTATTTATCTGAATCATATAAAAATCGTCTTAAATTGCTATCTGGAGTTATTCTTGAAGATGGTTCTGATGCTGTGAAGCACACTCCTGGTCTTGACGAATTCTTAGAAAAAGTAGTCGAAAGATATAAAATTGACAACACATTTGTTGATATAATAAAACAATTTATTTTAAATTCTGATTGTAAAAAAATTTCAATTGAAAATCTTAAAATGGGTGATGCTGTTGCTATGTCTGATAGATTAATATTAAGTCCAAATGTTTTCAGAAATCATTTAGGTAGATTTTTATTCATATTATTTCATGAAACAGCTCATCAATATCAATTTAAAAAATATGGTGAGGATAAAATGCTTTCACTTTATACCGGCGACATTTCAATAAAAGAAGCTGCAGAACTTATGAAAAAAATAGAAGTTATCGCTGATGACTTTGCTGCAAGAAAAATTAGAGAATTAATTAAATTAAAATTTTTACATCCAAAGCATAGTGAATTCAAAGGATTTTACAAGGATGTTCCTATTGAAAAACTTTCACAAACCATTATTCAAATAAAGGATATGTTAAAAAAACTAAACATAACCGAACCATCCAAAATTAGTGAAGTATTTTATAATTGGGTAAAGGCCGACTTATAACTCTAATTATAACTTTTTTCAAGATATTTAATGATAAGTTATGAACTTATCAGAATCGTACAAAAATCGCCTTAAATTATTGTCAGGAATTATTTCTGAGAATGTTTCTAATATCCAAGAATTAGATATTGAAGACGTATCTATTCCGGCAAGCTACATAAAAGATTCCTTAAATCCACAAATATGGGATGGTGATAAGTTAAAACCAGAAATAAGAGAACATTTACTAAATATAGTTAATGGATACAAAAAGCATCTTGAATTAAAAATAGAACCTAAAGATGTTAAATTTTTGGGAAGTATGGCTAATTTCAACTGGACAGATGCAAGTGATATTGATGTCCATTTATTTTATGACATAAAAAACATCTCTGATAATACAGAACTTACTAAGCAATTACTTGAAAGTAAAGGTAAAGATTGGAAAGATAATCACGATATAAAAATAAAAGGTTTCAATGTTGAATTATATGCTCAGGATATTAATGACCAATATCACTCTGGTGGTGTTTATGATTTACTTAATAACGACTGGATTAGTAAGCCAAAAAAAGAAGATGTTAAAGTTGACAAAGAATTAATAAAAAGAAAATCTTCTTCCATTGCTACAAGAATAGAACATGTTGAAAAATTGTCTGATAATAATCCAGATAAAGTTTATAAAGAAGCAAAAAAATTAAAAGATAAAATCAAAAAAATGAGACAAGCTGGTTTAGATAAAACTGGTGAATTTTCTGCTGAGAATTTAGTTTTTAAATACTTAAGAAACAATGGTTATCTTGATAGGTTAGGAAAAGTTATCTCAAAATCTTTTGATAAAAATCTATCACTGGATGAAACTAACATTACTGAAGCTAACCACGATATTGATCCAAGACATTTAAGGAAAGTTATTTTTAAAAGCAAACGCAGGCCAGAAATGATTATTGTCGTTAGTAAGACTTTAGATGGTAGAATTGTTGACATAGAAAATAAATTCAATATAAATTTCCCATTTAAAGTAGGACAGATTCTAAATAGAAACCATGAAACATGGGCTTGTAATAATCATTATTTTGTAAATGACAAAGATACTTGTCCGGAAGAAAAAGTATTTGGTATTAGAAAAAGTGATATTCCTCAAGGACATGAATTAAGAATGATGTTTCCGGGTAAATTTAAAAACGAATCAAAAATGGAATTAAATGAAGAAACCAATAAACTTTCCTCGAAAGAATCACTTGAAATAAAAAGGGTAGCTAAAAAAGGAAATTTAAATATTGGAAGATATGATATCAACGAGCTTATTATGGGATTTCAAATTGAAAAAGAACATGGTACAGTTAATCCAATAACAAATGTTACTAATGATGATGAAGTGAAAACCTTAAAAATTGCTTTAGCTCATCTTAATGAGGTACCGGACTATTATACAAAACTTAAAAAGTATGTAGAAAATGGGATTTCAGAATCAAAAAAAGTAAAAAAAAAATTAATGAATGAATCAACAGATTTTGAAGAAAAACAAAAGCATAAATTAATTATAAAAAAATCCGTTGACAATCTTGACGAAAACAAAATTAATCTTATTAAAAAGTTTATAATTTTTTGTTGTAAAGAATTAAAGATAGATAGTTCGTGCACTGTATTTTTAACAGGAAAAAGGGGTGGTCCAATTACTACTACTGCAAGTTATAATCCAGAAAATGACCATATTTGGATTTATACAAAAAACAGGAATATGCTGGCAGATCCAATGAGATCGATGGCGCACGAAATAAGACATTTTAAACAAAAATTAGATGGTGTTTTAACTGAAAAGTCAGGTGAGGATGGAAGCATTCATGAGAATGAAGCAAATTCTTTTAGTGGATGTATGATTAGAAAGTTTGGTAAAAACAATAGAGAAATTTATCAATAAACAAGCTCGCGACTTGGTTTATTTATCCTTGTAAAATTTGTTTTGCATTTGCTACTGGTCCCGCAACATTTGCTGTATTATTTGATATTTTTATTTTATTATCAAGCTTGTCACATCTAGAATCTAATTCCCTGTGAAGTTCATTGATGTCTTTTCTAAGTTCTTCATCACCAAAATTAATACTTTGATTTACAGTATTATCTAATTCATCAATCTTTCTACCTAACCTAAAAATTGCAACCACTACCAATGCGATGACAGTAACTACACATAAAGTTGACAGAATTGTTAAAAAAATAATTGTTGTTGTTTCCATAATTTGTTTCTCCTTTGTTTTTATAAGTCGCGAGCTTGAGTAAAACAAATTTAATTAGAAAAACTATTAAAGTCAATAGGTAGGTTTAAATTTTGAAATAATCAAAAGCCTCTATAGCATTACTATGCAGGAGTGTTGTATTTTCCATCATCAAATATTGTTAATTGTTGTATTCTTTGAAGAAATATTACCTTCATTTCTGTTTCTTCGCCTATCCACCATGGTTTTTTTGAGTACATATTTGACATTAATGTGAAGAATTCTTTTTCATTAAGCCCGGTATCTGTCAAATAAACTCCAGAAGCAATTATTCCACTTATGGTTCTATTGTCTGATTTCAAAACTCTGGCATAGCAAAAAAACCTTTCCCCAATCCTAATGTCAAATTCCATTCCAGGATTATACGACTTGTAAGCTGGTCTTATTGTAGAAAATGTGTCACATAAAAGTTTGTTATTCCAATTTTTCGAAAACTCGATTCTTTCGTATTCCATTTACAATTATGCTTATTTATTTGTAATTTTCCTTCCAACTATCACCTAATTCTTCTTTAATAATATCATCAATAAATGAATCAATTTCATCATCTGAAAGGAATTTTTTACCAGCTTTCTTTTGCCGTTTTAATTCCCTATCCAAACCAAGTGAAATTCTTTCTATTAATTTTGATTTGTCTTTTATTAATTTATTTATTTCGTTCATTTCTATTTAATCCTCCAATTTTGACTCCGGTTCTTCTGAATTTCTTTTTTCAATTGCATTTTTAATAGCTTCTATTTGTTTTTTACCTAATTCTTCTGGATGGTGACAGATATCTATGCATAAATTTGATAAATCTGTATAATCCAATTGTGCAATGTAATTAATAAATGGCGCAAGGTCATGACTTGTAACATCTGCAGTACTTAATAAAGCTCTCCATAATGTAGGTCCAAAAAAGTAATGCCACTGTTCGTGAGAATATTTATCAGCTTCAGCATAAACATATTCTAATTCATATGGAGGTAATTGAGGGATTCCAATTGAAGCAAGGTAATCAACTACTCCTTTTGAAAGTTCGTGAATTAACACTGGAAAATTCATTGCAGATGCTTTTATGTCCTTTTTTTCAATATCAACTTTATTATGACCCTGAACAACAGGACGACCACCCATCTGCATTGCATCAGCCTGAATCATTTGCCAGTTCCAATAATTTACAAGTGCAGACAATCTGTTGTATTTTCCTAAAAGCTCCGGATTTATATCATTTAATTTATCAGCAGCAATATAATAAGCTGATGTCCATTGATGAATTGCGGCACCATGTACAATAGAATTAAGAATTCTTCTTTTTTCTATTTCAACTTTTAATTCTTCCTTTCTTTCATCACTAATCATTTCTTCTTCAACGTCACTATCATCAAAATCACCGTCTCCGGCTTCTTCATCTGAATTTTCTAAAAATGCTCTTAAATTAATTGTCTCAGGAACATTATACATTTCCCGAACAAGGTCTATTGCAATTTCCGTCAATTCTTCTCTGTGAGGAGCTTCAAGTTGTAATAATTCTTGCATTAACATCATTGCATGCATTGGACTTTGTCCTTCAGCACGTTCAATATATATGCGAGTGCAACGATTAAATTCATCCGCTCCAAGAAATGCCGGATTATAAGAAAAAAATCTATTCTCATTAAATGGAAAAGTTTTTTCATCAATCATTCTAACTATTCTTGGATTTGGCATATAATTTCCATTTTCCAAATATTCAGCAAACATTAATGTTGCATCTTGTTCTATTTTTTGTATTTCTGGCATGTTTTTTTATTTAAAATTTTATATAACTAATTAATTATCAGGCTTTCGGGCTGGGTTTTGTACTTGGAGACGGTATAGACCATGGATCATTACCAGGCTTTGTTCCGGGTTTTGTTGTTGGTTCTGTTGTCGGTTTTGTTACCGGCGGAGCTGTTGTTGGCTCTGGTGAAAAATTGTTTTTCATATTGATTGTTTTATTGTTTAAACTGATTTTGTTCGAATAGGTTGCGAAGTTAAATAAAATATTTTGGAAACTTGTTAACTAACTTAAGAAAATTATTATACATATATTTTTCTCTATATTTTTCTTTATCCGGTATCCTTGAATCAATGTAAATTATATGGTCAAAAAGCCAATTTTCATGAGCAATCCTTATTGTTTCAGTTGTTCTATGGTCATTATCTGTTAATTTAAATTGGTTTACATGTATAAGTAAACTTTCAAAATCACATTTATATTCATTATCTTTTATGAATTCAAGAGAACTGTTAGGCATTTCAGCGAGAAACATATTTTCAACTCTTTTATTGTGTTGCTCTTTATTATGTTGAAATAATTCAAGCTCATTAACCCTTCTTACGTCAGTAATAACTATTTTTTTATTGTCTCCAATTTTTAATAATGCTCTGTTTGTCCAATAATGCATACCATTTTTTTCCTTCATTAATTCAGCAAACCAAATCATATAAGGTCTTAAAATTTCTTTTATCTCTGAGTTTTTTGGATTAAGAAAATTTACATCTTCAATACTAATTTCAATTCCTTTATCAATTAAATCATTAAATACTTGCGGTCTCATATATTCATCAATATCACCTTTAACAACATCACCAAAAGAAATTCTTTTAAAGCCAAGTTTTTCTACCATTAAATTTCCAAAAGTATCTTTCCCCGATTTAGAATATCCACAACATCCAATTATTGTTTTATTTTTTAATAAATCAAAATTTATTTCACCATCTCCAGAAGTAAGTAATTCCCCCGGAATTTCAATATCAATTTTTTCCATATCCAAATTTAAATATAAAAAACCACAAATCAAAAATCAACAACATTATTATTGTCATTATGTGCAATATTTTGTAATTCCTGAACGTTGAAATTAAAATCCAACATTTCGTTTTCTATATGTTTTGCTTGTTGAATTGTTTCTGGCAATTTCAAATCATAACAATTATTATATTCTTTTATTTCAAAGAATTTTTTAATAAAATCTTTTACTGAGTTAATTATTGTTTCGGTAGCTTTAGCATTATGTTTAGCTTTTAACTGATTAAAAGTATATATTGTTTTTTTTGAACCATCAGAATCAATATTCGAATATTGTATATTTATACTAAGAGTAGCTCTATCCATAGTTTCTAAATCTTCAACAGAATATATTACAAAACTTCCTTTTGCAACATTTGCACAATAAGTTTTAACACAATGACTCATTACTGATGATTCTTCATAAAATTTTTCCGGAGTATCAATTAAATTAAATTTGATATTATCAAAAATTCCTTCTGTATGTCTGAATTTATCTATGTGAATTTTTAAGTCTTCACTTAATTTTTTATCTGCAATCAACCTAAAAGAAAGACTCAAAGAATTATGCATATCAACTAAAGCATCAAAAGTTTTTGATTTTAATATTTCAGTTAATTGAATCTCTACATTTATTAACATAAATATAGTGTCCATATACAATTGAAGTATTTTTTCAAAATTAGCATCAGAGGTATGAAAGATTTTTAAAATATGGCAAAAATGTTTGTGGGTTATTTTAAAATGTCCTATTCTGTTAATGCTTTGATTATACATATTTTGCACACAAACAATAAAGTCGTAAGCATCTTTTATATTATTATTTAATATTATTTTGTCAACTGTTTCAATTTCGTCAAAAGCAGAATTGTTATGTAAGAATCCATAAAACACTTGAGCAACTTCATCAAAATTTCTTTCTAAAAATAAGTCTACATAAAATTTTCTAAATTGTATATTTTTCAATCTCAATTTAATATCTTTATATATTGGAACCCTTGTGTCAACCTGTACTGTCGGATGAGTTGTTATTGAAAATAATAAATCTTTTTTTTGGGGATGAGCTTTTAATTTTCTCTTTCTTTTTTTCTCTTCTGTTTTTATGTATTTAATTATTTTTGTATGTTTCGAAAATTCAGAAGTTACTTTACTTTTAAACATAGTTTCCAAAATTGTTTTTGGATTGGTTGGATTTTTCTTTTTTAAGTTTGTCAAAGAACACACAAAAGAAGAATTTGTTAATAAATTAAGAAATTTATCCGGACCATAAGTAAGAATTAATGTCACGATGGGCTGATAAACTGAAAGTGACAACATTATACATAATCTTCTTTTTAAATATTGTATCCAAATATATCTGCTTGTAGACATATTTCCATTATAGTTACTGAGCGATTCTGGCTTATAATGACAATTATTTAAAAAAGATTCTTCACCACAATTAGTTGGAGAGCTACTTAAATTTCTAAATAAAGAATTCAAATACATTTCATCACGCTCTTTTTCTAATATTAAATTTATTCTATTAACATCCCTCTGGTCACATTTTGATTCTACTAGTTCACAAAATTTTATTAAAGGTTTTATTACCTGTCTTTCAAAAAGTCCTTGCGAAATTACATTTTCATATAATGCATTTAATGTCATATTGTTAACTATTGAAGAACAATGTTTAACAAGAAATCTAAACGGCACTGTAATTATTTTTTCCTTAATTTTTATCTTTATGGTATCGCTTTTTTTAGAAAGGTATAATGAACGATTACTAATATTCCTAAAAATCAATTTTTTTGTTGTAACAGAGACAAACACTATAGTTGCAAAAGAATATAAAGCATAAAAATTTTCTTTTTCAACTACACCAAATCTTTTTGATGTAACATTTCCTTCTATTTCTTTAGAGTAAATTAACTTTACACCGGAAAGGGATTTGTACTCTTTACTGCAACTATTGCAAATTGTTTTTTGACTTGAAATTATTTTACCGTATCCATTTCTACTTATTGCTTCAAAAGGAATTTCAGTCATTTGACCACAAGTACAATATAAAGCCCATCTTTTATTGGAATAATTGTTTTGAAAATGGCTGAATTCTTTTTTTACATTTGTTTCTGGTGTGCTTTCCACGTCATCAAAAGACGGATTAGAAGAATCGTTATATTGTGGAGTCCTAACTAAATCAAATATAAGAGCAAGATATGGATTTTTTTCTTTCAAAATGACTAATTACTTAATGGAAAATGAATTTTTGGATGCGATTTATAATTTTCTAAAGTAATATCTTCTAAGGCATATTCAGAAATGTCATTAACTATTTTATCAGATATTTTAACTATTGGTAACTCATATGACTCTCTTAACAATTGTTCATTAACTCCATCAATTTGATTTAAATAAATGTGACAATCACCTAAGTTTCCTATTATCTCATATGGAATCATACTTACTTGTTTGGCAATCATACTTAAAAGAAGAGAATAGCTGCTGATATTATATGGTAAACCAAGTGCCGTATCAATGCTTCTTTGATTCCAACTTAATGAAATTGCTCGTTTCGGAATGTTTTGTTGATCTAATTCAAAATCTTTCCAATTATTTTTCCCACCTTTGTCACTGCCACCATAACCCAAATTTTTATCAAACCACTTATTTCTTTCTTCTGTGGTTAATTCTCTTGTCCAACATTGGAATCCATAATGACAAGGAGGTAAAACACATTTATCTAAAGTTCCTGGATTCCAAGCACTAACCATTAATCTTCTACTATCTGGATTGGCTTTTAAGTCATTTATAAGATTCGATATTTGATCTACGAAACCAATTTTTGCTTGGATGCCTTTTTCTGTTTTTTCATATTCTGTAAAAGTCCACTTCCTCCATTGTTTACCATAAATTTCGCCTAAATTTCCCCATTTTTCAGAAAATCCTTCTTCGTTTTTTATTTTATCAATAAATTCTTCTTTTGATTCGTACCTTAATGGAGCTGGATTAAATTCTGGTGAATATTTTTTTGCTTCTTTGGTGGCATAATCATATAACATTTTCTTTTCTTTTTCAAATGCTTTATATGCGTCCCCATCCCAAATATGACAGTTGTTATCAACTAAATATTTTATGTTTGTATCTCCTTTTAAAAACCAAAGTAATTCAGTTACTATTGTTTTAAATGCCATTTTTTTGGTAGTAAGTAAAGGAAAACCGGTAGACAATTTATGACGTATTTCTCGACTAAATACACTTAAAGTTCCAGTTCCTGTTCTATCAGATTTTTTAGTACCATTTTCAAGAATATCTTTAAGTAAATTTTGATAATCTAAATCTAATTTATTTGCCATAATTATTTTTTATACAAAAGTAGTAAAAATTTCAATACTATTTAATGTAACATACAATATTTTTCAACAAAAATGCCGTCAAAAAATAAAAAACAGTTAAATTTTTTCTTATTAGTTAAAGCCTATAAAGAATCTGGAGAAAATGGCGTTTTTCGTCAATTAAAACATCTTGAAGGATATAAACCAAGACTTACTCCAACTTATATGAACAAGTTGATTAAAACAGCTGAAAGTATTGCTGATTCAGATTTAATAGATATGACTTCTGGAGTAGAAGGAGAAAACCCATTAGGCGATACAAGAAATTTAAAAGTAGGCTACTGGGCATTATTTACAGGAAAATACAAACCAGCCGGCTCAAAAGATGAAATTCCAAAAGAAGGAGAATTTATAGCCCAAATAAAAAAAGTAGATAACGCGAAAGGTTTGGTTGAATTTAATCAAAAAGGTTTTAGAAATAAGTATGGAAATACTATTTTCATACCAAGAAGAGCTGTGGTCATCAATCAAGAATTTCAATATTTGGATTATGCTTTATTTGACAATGTAATACGTACCGGTAAAAACCCTCAAGAACTTGCGAAGCCAAAAGAAAATATGGAAGAGTCAATTGAACTTAAAAGCAAATCACATAAGGGCAATAGATTATTTGATATGCTTAAAACTGCAAAGTTTCAACATTATGATTCTCCAAAAGGAGAATTATCTACATTAAATCATGGAGAAGAAGATAGAAAAAGAATAGTTTCAAAACTAGGCAAAGCTGATAAAAAAACTTATAGAGAATGGATTAAAACTCCAGAAGGAAAAGAATCTTTGGAAAGGTTTGAGGATTTTACATCACCCTTATTTAAAAAGAATAAAATTGAAGAATCAGTAAGAAAAATGGTAAGGAAGTTGTTGCGAGAAAACTTATCAGGAGAAAATTTGATACCAGATGATATAATTGATAGCTTTTACAATAGAATAAAGAAAATATTAGACGCTGGAGCTGATAAAAAACATCCCTCAGTAGAACGAGAATTAAACAGAATCAAAATGTTGAATGCAGATGTTATACCTGAAAAGATAAAAGCTCTTTTAACAGAAGAAATCGAAAATAATAATATTGATTTATCGAATTATAATGGCTGGGAAAAACAATCAGAATGGTTTGGAAATCCTTCATTAGGCTTAGAAAGTTATAAAAAGATATTTCAAAATCCATTTAACAACAAAATGGTTCCTGTTTTTATATACGGCAAAGAAGGAGAAGGAAAAGATAAACCAATTTTGGGCGGTACTGATGAAAAAGGAAACAGGGTTTTGTCAGGCGAAAAATTCGATGCTTCAGATTGGCATTTTGTAGTGCATGCCGGAGCTAATAGTCAATATTCTTATTCTGGAGGATTTTATCCAGAAACCCCAACTTTAAAACAAGCTATGGATATTGTGGATGAGAAATATAAAAACAAAAAACTTATTCATTAAATTCTTGTGATATTCAATCACATATTTTAATTTTTTCAAAATATATCATGAATCTTTTAAAATTTCATTCGTGAATAAAAATATATTACTTTCAGTATGTTTGCCTTAAAAGTTTTTTATTGCATATTTATAGTAAACATACTTAAAATGAAAACAGAAACAGAAAAAACAGAAGAGAAACAAAAAATCAAAGAATTGGTTGATAAGGGTTTAAAAAATAAAGAAATTGGGAAAATATTAGGAATGAAATATCGTACAGTTTGTTTTAAGTTAAGAGAATATAAATTAATTAGATATTCTAAACCGCAAATTTCTCAAGAAAAAATAGATGAAATGATTAGATTATATAATGAAGGATATAATTGTACCGAAATTTGTGAAAAAATAAATATAAGTAAAATTACAATTTCATTTATACTAAAGGAGAACGGAATCAAAATAGTTAAACGAAGTGCTGATAGTAAACCAGAATTAAGATTATTAAGAGGTGAAAAATGTATAATTTGCGATAGAAACCTTGGACCATATGTTACAATATGTAGCACTTGTGTTTCTCAAGTTAGAAGGTATAAAATAAAGAAAAAAATGTTTGATTTTAAAGGTGGCAAATGTGAAGATTGTGGAGATGATAGTTTATGTGTGGATATTTATGATTTTCATCATTTAGATCCAGATGAAAAGGATTTTAATTTATCAAAAGTTTTAATAGACGGAAAATCTTGGGATGATATAGAAAAAGAATTAAAAAAATGCGCCTTACTCTGTTCTAATTGTCACAGAATTAGACATTCTGTTGAAAGAAAAAGTGAAAAATTTTGGAAATATATAAAATTAATTTCTTAAAAAGAAAAGCTCCAGTAAAACAATTACTGGAGCTTTCACTGTGTTGATGGGGGGGATCGAACCAACCCGACTCATTTGCTTTCAGGAAATTGCTCTCACTTACTCCTTGCGAAGTAAAGGATTTGTCTTGCGAAAAACCACCACTGAGCTACATCAACATATTATTAAAGAACTAATTTTGTGTCGATTAGAGACTACAAGTCCTCTCTTTTCTGGTTGTTCACACCAGCACTTTACGTGTACATAAGTTAAATCGACATATGTGTTGGTGAGAGACTACAAATCCGCTCTTATTCGGCTGTTCACACCGATACTTTATATGTGTATAAGTTACACCAACATATTTTATTTAAAAGAACTAAATCGTTTCAATTATTTAACGATACAAAGATAATAATATTTAAAACTTAAAACCAAATATTTTATAATAAAAATTTACCTATTTATTAAAAAGTTATTAACAATTCAAATACTACAATGACTACAGAGGAAAAAAAATTAAGAATAGCTATAAGAAAATCATTAATGGAAATGGAAAACGTTTCTGAAAGCGATATTTTAACAAGAGCTGGAGTTAACTGGCAAGAGATGAAGCCTAAATTTTTAAAAACAGTTAAATGTCTTGTTTCAAAAATAGATGACGATAAATATAACGATGCAGAAGATTTAATAGGTAAAGCTATTGGTATGCTTAAAATTTGGAAAGCAAAAATGAAAAAAGGAATAGGAATGGTTGATAGAACTTCGAATACTGAGACGTTGGATGAAATTGATATTACGGAAACTTTTGGTGGGAAATATGCTCTAGGAACTGGATATAAAAAAGATGAAATTGGCGATAAAAAATATCAAGGAAAACTTATTGATTATATTCTTTATAATCAAGGAAGAAACACAGACCAAAGAGAGCCGACTGATAGAAAAATGTATTGCGGATATGATTTAGAACAATTATCTAATAAGGATTTACAAAAAATAAAGGATAACATGGAACATCCAAGAGGAAGATACTGGTAATTAAAGAGTTGCAGTAAAATCCTTCCAATCTTTTTCTGATTTAATCTAATCATAATTACATCCAAAAAAGGTTTCATTCGTTAATACATTACTTGTAAGTCCTGCTTCGGAAGTTACAACTACAGAGCTTTGTATTTCTCCTTTAACCCACATTTTAAAGATGTTATTATCCTCTTTATATTTATCTCTTTGTGATTTTATATCAAATCCGTAGTCTGCGTGTAGTCCAATAAAAACTCCTTTATTTTGATTGCCGATTTTTTCTACCAGCACTTCTGGCTTTACTAAATAATATAAACATTCTAAAGCTTCTTCGCTGTGTGCTGTCGAGGATTTCTTGCTAATAAATCTTTCATCAAATTTTCCTAATTTAGAAATTAGCTCTTCGACTTTTGACCTGTTGTTTTTAATAACTTTCAGTTCTTCTTCTAAATGAATTGTATTAAAACTAATACCAAATAGTGTTGTTGTTTCTTCGAATTCTTCAATATCCATATGACAAATCTAATATAAACAAATCTAAAATAAAGATTTAAGAATATTTACCTCTTCGATTTGCTCTCCTTGGCTTTCTTTCTAATTTTACTGGAGCTTCTTCTGTTTCCTCTATTTGTTCCGGTTCTGGTACCGGTTGTTTTGGAAGTGGCGTTTGGTCTTGTTTAATAACTTCTGGATTACCTATAGAAGGTGATTGCGTTTGTTGAGGAACAGATTCTCCTCCTTGAGAAGATTGTTCATCTTCGTTGATAATTCCTGCCAATTCACGCATTCTTTTTAGCTCTTCTGTAAGATTTTTTTTCATTTTACTTAATTTGTTATTTTCCTGGTTTTCCAGATTTTATCCACTCATCTCTAAGTTTCTCATTTTCTATTCTATTCCAAACTGATTTTTGAATTGCCTGAGATGCTTTTGTTCTAGAATTTGCAGATGCTTCATCTGGATAACGGACACGCCATTGATAAACAAGCTCCTTTGCTACTCCTAAACCTCTGTATTTCTTATCAACAACAAGAGTATTGCCAAAATGATAGCTGGCAATTATTTTATCACCATCATATACAACAGCACCATCTTCATTGAATTTCGCTGAATATTTCCCTTTTAAAAATGGTTCTAATTTATCATCTTTTAATGTGGTAAGTTCACTTGGTTTTAAAAATTTCGCATTAGCGTTTGTTGTTATTGATGGTTTTCCTAAAAATTGGTCTTTTGTTAAATCATATACAGATGAAAACTTAGCTTCATTAATTCCTGCCAATTCACGCATTCTTTTAATTTCTTCTGTGAGATTTTTTTTCATATATCATAAATAGCTTACAATATATATCTATTCATTAGATTAGTTAAACTTGGATGGTGTTGCGTTATTATTTCCCAGTTTTTTTTAGATAAAGATTCGAAATCGCAATGCTTTGAGTATTTATCTGGATTGTGTATTAATAACGTTTCCCATCCCAATGCAGAGATTTTATATTTATTTTCTTCTATTAAGTAATCTAAATGTGGAAATAATTGAACAATTTTTATAAGCAAAAAACAATCTCCTATTTGAAAAATGGATAAATCACAATGTTTTAAGAGTTCTGGTTTAGTAGTTAATATTTCTACCCAATCCAAAGCTTTTAATTTTTTTAAATCTAATTTATGTATATATTTTTCTCCGCTTTTTTTAATTAAAACCCTAACAGCATAATGGTCAAGCGTTTCTAAATTCAATTTTTCTATTATTTCCGGAGTTTTATGGAAAGATTCAATTATTTTTCCAATTTCATGTTTAGAATACGTGTATTTACCCAAATCTATCTTTGGTAAGAAGCTAATGTTTATCTCGAGCATTTTTATAGCATCTATGGCCGACAAATTTTCATAATCCAAATCAAAGTATTCAATCATGTCCGGATGTACTATAAATATAGGAATAAGGTCTCTAAGAGTAAAATCATGCTTATTTAAATCCAATCGTTCAAGAATATATTTATCCCTTACAATTAGTCTGATAAGCTTCATTTTATCTAATTTATCCCATTCGATAATATCTTTTATTCTTTCGTTTTTTAATAATGATTTATCATCTATAAAGTTGGGATTGATGAATTTCGATAACACTTTAAATATAGGTTCCGGCAAAATCCTGTAATCTATTAACGCAGCATAATGACATATTGCTTTTTTGATAATTTCTCGTTTACTTTGTATGTCAGGAATTTTAACTGAACTCATATATACAAATATGAATAAAGAATTATATAAAGTAAATGTTTGAAATGGCTGAAGAAAAATTTGATACATCAGGAAGACTAATCAAACATATTGAACCGGTTACTGGAATAATATATGAATACGAATATTTAGAAGATAGCTCAAGAATAATTACAATTACAAATGAAAGTAATAAATCAAATTTTAAGACTATAAAAAAACAAAAATTCGAAGATGGAAATTATATTGATGTGGAGGCTAATGAATTTGGAGATACATACAATATTTTAAAGAGATTTAATAAAGACAATAAAGAAAATTATTATGAACGGACAAATATAAAAACAGGAAAAATATTTAAGAAAAAAAGCATCTGGAAAGAAGGAAAAGTATACCTTTGGACAACAGAATATGATGGAGAAACGAAAAAAATAGGTTTCCGAATGACACAAAATATAATTACAGGACTTACAAACAATAATGTATAATGGAAGAAAACACAATCAAAACAGAAAAAAAAGAAGATTCAGTATTTGAGATAGATTCTTTAGTAGCTGAAACTTATAATGAAATTGTAAAATGGCACAATGAAGAACCAACCAAAGAGGGATTAAAGCAATTATCATTAGAAATTGTTGAGAAAATTGCCGGAGCTACTTTAAGCCACGTTGGTTTAAAAGGGAATCTTTCTATTTTTAAAGGAGAAGAGGCAAAGAAGGCAAAATAATTATTTCTTAAACAATCCAACTAACAAATTGTAGGATAGTCCGACGCCAATGTACGGTCCAAAAGTTAAATTTTGTTTACCATAAACGATTCCATATCCAAGTTGTGCACTGAGTGAAAAATTGTTTTGTTTTTCAGGATTTAAAATGGCTCCCTCTAATTTTCCCACATGTACATTGGGATTTTTGGGAGTAACAAAAATCTCCTTAAACCCTGTCTTTTTATTTTTAGCAACACCAACGACAAAATCCATCCTCAATTCATCTTGTAAAATACTAGTGGTTCCAGGCAAAATATCCAAAGTATATGTTTTGTTATCACCGAATATATTTGCTTTTGCATTAAAAGAGCTTTTTCCTTTTAGTATTCTGGAGCTATCTGCATTTATAAAATCCCAATTAAGGTCATAATTTCCATTTCCTTTATCAGAAAGTAAATTTTTAGAAGTAATAGTATCTCCAACATAAATGACTTGAGTTTTAATTATAATCTCCGGCCTTCTATTTTTAAGGTCTTTAATTTCCTTTGCTAAATCTTCGCTGTATTTTTGAATATCTTTTACTTTTCCTTCAAAAGCAACAATAGAAGTTTGATAAAAACCACTTTTATTTTTTTCTATAGTCAATTCATTCTTTGATGCCTCTGCATTTTGAATAGCAAGTGCTTTTTGTTCTTTTAAATCACCACAAGATTTAAAATTCAGTAATATTAAAATTACTACCGCTGCAGTTAATATGAATATAAACAAATTTTTATTTGCAAATAATTTACTAAATAAATCTAATATTTTCATTGTTTTTTTGTTTTTAATTTATATGCCTCAAGTAGTTTTTTTGATATTATTTTTCTAATAACATAACTTTCTTTCATTAAAACTTTTCCAAATTCTTCCCATTTAAATGCTTTAATTTCAAGCCAATCAGTTGTTTTTTTATTACCACCCATAACTTTTATTCTTGAATTAGCAATTCCGTTTATGATTTCGGGGTCAACATCCATTATGCTGTATTTATATCCTTTTTGTAATGCAAAATATCTACTGTCATTTTCTTTAACATCTCTGTCTAAGAATTCAACGAAATCACCAACTTCAATATTATATTTAGAGCTTGAGAATCCACTTATTAATTTTTCATATTCACCAAATCCAATTCTCGAGATAATTTCATCTCTGTTGATTACAATATCTTCTTTGGATTTTTCTTTAGATGTAAAATCAGTTAAAAAATCATAATATTTTCTATAAACAACTAAAGAAATATTTGAAGTATTTCCTTTAAAAGATTTTAAAGAAAATACTTCAAATATTTCTTTAGATTCTTCTATTTTTTCTTTGCTCTCACCAGCAATTTCTAACATTGTAACATAATCTTTCAATACTGTATATAGCATGTCTGGACTATCTGCAGAATAAGATTCTGGCTTATCTACTTTATAAAGTTTGGCGAAAAAATTAATAATAATTTTTGCTACTTGAGGGTCTCTTATATCTTCTAAATCAAATTTAATATAAGGTTTATCTGCCTCTTCTTTTCCGTACTTAGTAAGAATTCCTCTATTAAACATTCTATAGAATTCAAATATCCCAGGAAGATGAACGCCTCTTAAAATATTATATTTAGTAACATGAGACGGGTCATCATAATATCTTATAAATCTTTCTTTTTCAGCCTTTAAATTTCTTTGTATTTCTTGAGGATTTGATTCCTTAAATAAAAGTCTTAAAAAATTTATTTCTTTTCTTTCTGAATCTCCTTCAATTTTTGATTTTATAAATTCTTCATTTTTTTTAAGTAAATCTCTTCTTTCTTTTTGAGGTAATAAAGAAAGTTGGTCACCCAATTCAAATTCAGCATCAGATTCAGTTCTTGTTCCATCTGGAGCTACTTTTACATCTTTTTTCTGTGCTATGATTTTTCCTTCCGGAGTCTTTCTTAAAAATTTATGTTTATCAGATTTTGGCATTTCTAAAAAACTCATCATTTTGTTGATACCAACAGTTCCTCCACCAAACGCATCAGACATAACTGGGAAATAATTATCTAATATAGATTTAAAAATTTCTTTATATGATTTAGCTTCTTTAGAATTAACATTAGAAAGTTTCTTTAACAATTTTTCAAAATCATCTTTCTTTGTTGTAATATAATTTTGTAAATTAACATGCTCAAACATTTTTTTAAAATCTTCTGCAGGTAAAAAATCTAATAAAAAATTAACTTTAGAAAGAATTAAATTTGGTTTTCTCTTTGATAGTTCGGGTATATGAATAGAGAGCTCTTGAAGTGATTGATTAAATGTTATTGATTTAGAGTAACTATCAATATTTTCAATGAATTTCTCTGGACCAAATTTCTTTAATGCTTCCAATGCATCTAAACTTCTGTTTTCGAACCATTCTTTTCCTTCTTTATTCGATATTATATATGGTTTACTATTTTCTACAAAATCTGGCCTTAACAAATCCAATCTATTAAAAATATCAAATTTTTTATTATCAAATGCCCAAGAAAAAGTATATGAGTCAGTTGTTTTCTCTATTGTTTGTTTTGCAACTGGAGTCCCTAAAAATTCAACTAATTTTTCAAACAAGTCATCCCATCCATAGAGATTGGTTCCAACCGGTTGATTTCCAACTTGCTTACTTTCAACCATAATTTTTGTAGTAGTAACTATAGATAAAGACATTAATGTACTAATTGGAACTTTTGTTCCTTTTTCCGGTCCAAGTAAAGTATAAGTAGTTCTGCTATATTTTCTATGTTCATCATGCATCATACCATTATGCTTGCTTTGGCAGCCAACTCCAAAAGCTTTATTTGCATCGCAGAGTCTGTCAAAAAATTCACCCGCTCTTTGCGTATCAACTTTTACCCAAACACGACCTGAGCCGTCCGGTATTGTGTAAACTCTTTTAACAAGACCTTCTTCTTCAACTTTTGTTATGGGTGGTTCTGGAAATTCTTCTGCGGTCTTTTGAGAAATTTCTTTTTTATTTTTTTCTTCTATTTTTTTCTTTGAAAATTCGTAAGCTGTATTTAAGTCCATTTTTGGTAAATTACCTTCACTTCCGGCAATTTTAAACCAGGACATAACTGTGACCAATTTTTCTATATCTCCTGTTCCAAAATTCTCAATACCTCCCAAAACAGTAATTTGTTCAATAATCCACTTTACCATTTTTTTATTAATGACAGCTACATTTTGTTCGCCACCAAACGCTCTGAAATATATATGTTCTACAAAATCAAGAATTCTTTCATCGGTTTTAGGCAATCCTTTAGCTCCAATTAAAAAATCTTTTTTCCAGTCAGCACTAACTTCTGTAATTAATCCACACTCAATAAGAAATGGTTTTATGCTTGGTTTTTTCATTTAAATAAAATGCTTTTCAGATAAATAGGTAAAAAAAGGATATTATCTATAAAAATCCTTCGGTGGTAGCCCACCTATATTGTTCTGCAGTTAGGAAATTAGGAACTTTTTCTAAACCCTTTTTATTAGCTATCTTTGAAATGTAATAATTTTTCAAATCTTTTGAAAGCAAGTTAAAAAATCTATTAGGCATAAACGTATAAAAGTTATCTAAATATTTGTTTATGTAAAGTTTCTTTTCTCGTTCGTCAAGTTCGCTGAATTGTTCTGGTTCAATAAGATGAACTTTGTTTTTCAAGAGTCCTTTACGATAACGTTCTTTTTGTTCTGGCGTAGCCATTTCATATGCCCAAGAAGGTAGTTTTTTGCCAGAATTTGACATTTGTTCAATGTAATAGGCCACTAACTTAGGGTCAGAGTCTAAAGCAACTGAATGAGGTAGTTCTCCACCTTTCTTTACTATATCTTTATAGTAGTAAACCTTTAGTCTGTTTTCTGCATTTTTAAAATAATAAGAAGGTAATGAGGTTGAGCTATATTTAGATAATTTTTTTTCTATAGCTTTTTGACGTTCCTCCGGTTCCATTAACAATAAATATTTTTCAGCAATAGTCCATCCATTCTCAGCGAATATTTTTATTTGCAATTCTCTTAGTCCGGGTATTGTGTCAATTATTGTTTCTGGTATTTTTAATCCTTTTCTAATACGTTCTTCAAGTGCCGGCATAAATCTTTGAATAGCTTCTGGATTTCTTTCTGCAATAGCTCCAAGTAATGAAAGCGCAGTATCACTTAAATCTTGACTTGTGGATAAATATTTTGCAATAGCTTCATTTAATGCATCAGCGATACTTGGATTATTTTTGAAAAATTCTCCGACATCTATCTGACTATCATTCATGTTCATGAATTGATTCGACTCAAAATGAAACTGATATCTTCTTGTCGCATCATCTTGATTTAATTTCAATTTGTCTATAATGATGTATAATGGACCGTCTTTTGTGTAATGTTCGTAATTATCAGGAAATCTCGTGCACCATTGACTAGTACATGCATAGAATTTCGAAGACTCGTAAGATTTAGGAACAACAACCATCCATCTTCTGTTTTCGAAAAATAATTCTGCTTGACCGTTATTTATAAAAAATCTATCAGTTAAAAGATATGATTCATCATCTTTAACTTGACCGGTTCCTCCAAATCTTGAATTAAGAATAAATAACTCTGGAAGTGAACTTATTTTACCAATATCCTTAGCATTTTCTGGAAGAATATTTTGTTTTTTAAGCTCATTATACATAATGAGATATTCCTTTGCTTTATATAAATCTTCTTTTCTTAATTTCCCTTTTTTGTGAAGAGAAAGTAACCACTTTGAATATTGTCCTAACTTATCTGGAATTCCTTTTTTTATAGGAGTTGTAGGGTCTGCTTTTATAATGTCGTAAAAAAAATCGAGACGAATATCTACATAGTACTTTTCGTATATGTCAGACACTTTTGACTCAGAGAGAATTCCAGCCAATTCCTGCAGTCTTTTTTTGAGTTTGTCGTCCATTTCTTTTAAATAGGAAATTAAAGAGGAAAGTCAGGAAAAATCCTGACTTTTAACTTGATTTTTGTTGAATATTATCGTGCAACTTTCGAAAAATTCATTTTGTTTATCCTTATTTTCTCAATTTATAACCTTCCATAAAACTATCCCTACTTTTACCTGTATGTCCCCAATGTGATTTATCATTTTTATTGTTAGTAAAAAATTGCCAAGTAACTATTTCATCCCCTAATCCATTTGATTCAATTAAATGTTTAACAATCTTAATTGAGTATTTTCGGTTAGGGTTATCATATATACCAATGGGATATTTTTTTGATATAATTTCCAATTCTTTTTTTAGTTTACTATCCATAATATTTTTTGGTTTCCTATACACCATAAGGTTTTAACTTATAATTATAAAATTTACGAATTAAAATCCTGTCGAATTTTTTAATACTGCGCTTAGCCGATATACATTATCTAATTTCAACATTAAGACGCTCAATTGAGGTGAATTTTATATTTTCTTGGATTTCATTTATTTCTGTATTTGTTAAAGTGCGATCATTTGATTGAAAAACTATTCTATAACACTTAGATTGTTTACCTGTTTTTGGGTGAGCAAATTCATCTATTAATGAAACATTTTCTATTAAATCGCCTCCATTTTCTCTCACAATTTCACAAAAATTATTATGAGCGAAATTAGTATCTGCCCAAAATGCCAAATCTCTGGATATTGGTGGATAACTTGAGTATTCCTTAAATTTAACTACATCTCCAGAAATAAATTGATTTATAAATCTTTCATCAGACGACCAAAAGTAACGTATGTCTGGTATTTCAAATAAGAGGATAGACAATCTTTCCAAACCTAATCCAAAAGCAAATGCAGCTTTATTTTCTAAACCACAATTTTCCATAATTTTAGGTTGAACAACCCCTGCACCAAGAACCTCTAACCATTTTCCCTGAAACATAACTTCAACTTCAAAAGATGGATGTGTAAAAGGAAAATAATCTTCATTGAAGCGGTATTCACAATTTGGAAAAAGAACATCAATAAGACCTTTTAATGTTTTTTTAAGTTCTTCTTCTGCGTTTTTTCCATCTTCAATTACACATACACCTTCCATTTGGTGAAAAACCGGATAATGAGAGCTGTCAATATCATCTTTCCGATACACATCACCTGTAACTAAAAATTTTGTATGACCAGCAGTTAATAATTCATTTTGGTGAGCCGATGTATGGGTTCGTAATATATGATTCTCATCAAAATAATAAGTATCACTCAATGAACGTGCAGGATGATCTTTTGGAATAAGTAGTTTATCAAAACAATTTTCAGTTGTAACCTTTGGATTTAAATCATCAAATTTTTTATATTCATCTCCAAAGTAATCATAGATTTTTCTTTTAATAATTTCTAAAGGATGATTTTTTTGATTGTGTAAATTTCTGCCAATTTTAGCTTGGATTCCGGGGGTAATGTTTGATTTAAATTCCATAAAATAATTGTTTAATTGTTTTTTGTACAAATTTATAAAAATAATATTAATTAACAATATATTAAACGGAAATCTTTTTAGAATGTTTTAATCAAATTTCATATTCATTAGTTCTAACAATTCCTTGTCCATACTGTCAGAATATCCTGAGCTAAAAATGGCAAATTCCGTTATTAATTTTAAATATTTTGGAGACGGTTCTCCATTTGCCTTGCCCTTAGTCTGAATTGCCATTCCGGTATGAGTATCAATCTCAATTGTTACATGCGACTCATTCTTTTCGTCTCGTAAAGAAACTATTAACGAATTGCCTTGTTTCACTTTGGTAGTATATGTTCCTACGCAGTTTCTCATTGTTTCGCCTTCTGTTGCTAAATCTTCCACGTCCAAAAGAACAAAATAATGTATTCCATCACGGCATCTATATAATATTTTATCATCCTCTTCTTTTTCTTTATTTTTAATAGTTTCATCAAATTTCATGTCGTCATGCCATACTTGTGCCAGTACATAAGCCTCCAAAAAAGATAAAGATAAGATATTTGGCTTTTCTTTTTTTGCCCAATCTATTATAAATAAAAATCCATCAAGATTATTCAGAAGAGTATCATCTTTCTTTACTTGACCTCCAATCCAAATATTAAATTTGTCAGTTCCGGATAAACGTCCGATTTCACTTATTTTTCTAACAAGCTCCTCATCAATTTTGAAGTTATCTAAGAGATATTTTTCTTTCTTTGTTAATTGCTCTGCCATAATCTATTTCTTAATGTAATTCAAAATTTGCTTAGCACAATCCTCAACATTAAATTTTTGTGTATCAACAATAATCTCTGGGTTTAATGGAATTTCATAAGGTGCTGTATCGTGCACTCCTGTAAAATCCTTTATCTCCCCACTCCTCGCCTTTGCATACAACCCTTTAACGTCTCTTTGTTCACAAATACTCAAAGGTGTATTGACATATATTTCAGTAAAATCCTTACTTATACTCCTTACATAATCTCTTGCTTCAGCATATGGAGAAATAAGACTTACGACAGGTATTATACCTTGACTTTGTAAATAAACTGCCATTTTTCCAACATCTTGATTGTGTCTTATTCTTGCAGCTTTATCAAAGCCATAATTTTTAAATATTTCTCTGATTTCATCTCCATCCAAAAGCATGGCGGCATGACCACCTTCTTTCAGACGAGTTAAAACTTCTTTTGCTATCGTTGTTTTTCCAGAACATGAGAGCCCGGTAAAAAATAACATGCTCGTTCTATATTTTTTCTTTGTAAGTTTATCCCACACAATATCAAACCAATAATATGTAAGTATTTTTACAATATTTTCCACAAGGCCAAGCATTATGGAGAGTTTTATGTTTCCAGTAAGAAGAAAAGAAACAACAAATGTTACAACAAAAGAATAAATTCTGTAAATTACAGATTTTGTCATGTGTTTTATGTTAATTATTTTCCTTAGCATTGTTTAAGAGTTCACTGTTATAGTTATTCTGCATTGTTGCTCATCTATTTCTTCTACCAAAAAATTTCCGGTAAGTATTTTCTTATCTTCAAATCTTTTACCATTAATCATATAGTTTTTTCTGAAACTAAATGTATTATTATCTTCGTTCATATGAAACTCGCTCACAGTATAACAATTCATAACAACCCTCAATTTGTGTTGTATTGTAGTTCTTTTCCTTCTTTGAAATTTAGGAAAACTGAATAAAAATTGTTTTGTAGCTGGCATTAATTTGAGTTATTATTTTTTTCTGCTTCTATTTTTCTTTTTTTTCTCATTTGATATTGTTCACGATACTTCTTTTTAAGTTGTGGTTTTGTTAGTGGCTTTCTACCGGCACCCTTTGGTCGACCTCCTTTATTTGGAGTAGGTTCGATTACTTTAGTGGCATCTGAAACTTCCGGAGCTTCTTCGATTTTAGAAATGGGTTCAGTAACTATAAATTTAATTGAAGTACCTTCATTTTCAAGTTTGGGCTCTTTATATGGAAAATCATATATTGAGACATCTTCTTTTTGTGGTTTTGAAGTTTGTTCAAATATATCAAGAGCTTGTTCATTGACTGGGACAATAGGATATACTTGATACGAAATCATTCCAAATGGAACAGAAAAATTTTCTATGCTTTCAATATTCCCTTTTTTCCTTTGAATAATGATAGATTTTGTTTCTGTTCCAATATCATCAACGAGAATGCAGTTTCCATGAAATAATTCTACAGTTATGCTTTGGCTGTCTGTTTTCATAACAGATACATTTACTTTAATCCCCATTGGAGATATGTTTTTTATTAGTTTCATTTGTAATTGATTTTATTATACAAACATAACTAATTTAAAACAAAAAAGAAAGGCTCGCGATAAAAATTATGCGAACCTTTCTAATACAAAAAAATATTATTATTTAATATTCGGATTTGGAACAAAAACCTTTGAATTCAAATCTAAAATGTATTTCTTATTCTCATTCAAAAAGTCTTTTTTATAGAATTTATACTCTAATTCAAATAAAGAGCCTGGTTTTTTCACGATTACAGTCTCTTCTGAATTGCTATTTATTTCCTTTACGTGTTCTTTGATAACTTTTATCGGCTCTTTGCATGGTTTTGAAGGAATAATTGGCTTACTTGTATAATCACATTCATTTAAGAATTCATTAAGTTCTTCGTTCTCAACTATTGATTCATTAAGTTTGAAGCTTGTTAATTTTTTCCATCTTTCTTTTAAATATTCATCTGATGTTTTTTCTGTAACTAAGTATCTTTTATTTATTCCTTTTGCTTCATTTTCAGAAGTGGAGAACATTTTCTTTTTAGTTAAATCCAATCTTGCTTTTGGAGATTCGACAGATTCATTTTTTATACCATGTTTTTTTAAACCTTTTGAGGCAAATTCTAATTCTTCCGGACTATTAACTTTGATTCCATCCATTCCAGGTGCTCCAATGATGTGGTTGTGTTTTAAGTTGTCTAAGTTTTTTTGAGGAACTGTTGTCCAAAAATTATCACCTTCATTCATAGAAACAATTTTATATCCTTCTGCTATTTTGGGTCTCTTATTTGCTTTTTGTTTACCATATGCAGTTTCTTTTACTGTTTTTTTAAATGCATTAGGCGTAAGATAAGCGCCAGCTCCTGCACCACTTGGTCCGGAAGCTGTAACTCCTGCTCCAGCGCCACCTTCTTCATTAAGTTCCTCTGCTTTTTCTGTTTTAGAAACATGAATTTTATCTATATGATTGAAAAGATCTTTTTTCTCAATAGGAGTAAGAGATTTAAAATCAGATGTTCCAAATTTCTTTTTCATTTGACTCTTCACTAAATCAATATATTCTTCTTTTCCCATTGCGCTATTTTCAGCTCTTTCATTTAATTCTTTTTCATTTTTATCAAATAAAAGAGACTTCCCTTTTTCAGCTTTTTTATCGATTTTATCATAAGGACTTACTTTTGATAAAGGTTTAGTATTAGCATCTTTTATTGGTTTTATATTTTTTTCTTCTTTTTTTGATTCATTTATTGAGCCAAATAATTCTTCCGAAGAGGAAAATATGCTTTTAAGTGTTAGTTTTTTCATTGATTGTTTATTTTCATTAACGATAGATGTTGTGCTTTTGTCAGTTTTATCTTCAACTCCAAGCTTAGTGTTTGATAGATAACCTACTTCTTTTTTTGCAGCTTCTGAAAAAAGTTCTTTCATAGCTTTTTGTAATTCTGCTTTTTTAGAAGCGTCAGCAGAAATTGATTTAATAAAAGCATAAGCTGTTGTACTTTTACCTGAATATTTATTAGAATCTACTCCTCTAAAAAATCCAGCTTCTGTAGTTCTGTATTCAACATTAACCGTTTTGCCATTAAATTCGAAATTGATATCAGACTGAACTCTTTTTACACCAAGTATTACTTGCTTTTCTAAGCTTGATTTAGTTTTACCAGCAATTTTTATACTGAATTTGTTTTGTTCAGTGCCGGTACCATAAGCTTTTCCAGTTCCGTAAAATCCAGCTTTCTTTTCATTTTTTTCAAATCCCATTTTGGAAAACGCATCTTCTGTTGTAGATTCAAGCAATTCTTTTGCAAGCTCTATAACACTTTCTTTTATTTCGACTCCCTGTTGAAAATCGTCAGTTCTTTTAACTTCTGGATTCGTAGAGGGTTCTTTATCTTTTGGATTAGCCATTTTTAATACTTCTTTGTTAATAAATAGCAGAAAAATTGGAAAAGCTGTAATGTTCTGAAAACAAAAAATCCAGCAACATTGCTGGATTAATTATTAAATTAAATTTTTGCTTTTCCAAACCTCCCAAATATCTCTTTCTATGTCTGGAATACCAGGATTATCAAGATATAACTTACCTTTATAAAGATAACCTTTGAATCTTTTTTTTGTTACAGATGATTCTAAAATGCCAAATCTATCTTTTTTATTAAAAGTTACAGTATCAAAAATCTTTTTAGCATTTAACCAAAATTTATAATTCCATATTGCATTTAAAATATAAAATCGCAGAGTAGAATATTTCCAGTTATTAACCATATACTAAAAAGGTAAAATTAAAGATATTGAACTACATATTAATAAAATACAAAATGCAGATAATAAAATCATTAAAGAAACAGAACTGAATGCCATTGCTCCAATCATAAATTTTTCAATTAAAGAACCAGATTCAGACTCTTGAGACTTTGTGAATTTTTTATATTCCTTTATTATAAAATAAGATACATATCCAAACGCTATACTTAATAGCGCTAAGAATATTTTAAGAATTATTATCATGGTTTTCTAAATTATTGTTTTCTTTTATTTGAGAAAATTGCTCTTGTAGTGCTGCTGTTATTTCGCCAACTTGTTTAGTAAATTGGTCTGGTTTTTCGTTCCCATTCTTTATAATTGTTAACGTTTCTATCGTTGATTCAATTTTAGAAAGTTCAGTAAAAAGATCAACAGCTTGATTAACAATACCGGATACTCCACTATCTGAAATATTTTTATTTAAAACCAAATCAAGTTGAGCCAAAACATTATCTCTTTGTGAATAAAGTTTTGACTCCACGGCTTTTAAAATTAAATTTTCTTTTTCCATTGTATTTTACATATCTTCTAATTCAACTTGCTTCTTTCCTTTTTTTACTTTGCCTTCTTTTGCAAGTTTTTTCTCTTCTTTTCTTTCTTCTAAGTTTCTTCTACAGGCCAAATCGACTATCTCAGATGTACTCATTACTTTATCTGCTCCAAAGAAACGCATATTTGATTTGTATTCTTTTGAGTCCGGTGGGTTTTTACCAACTTTTTGTTTTTCCATATCACCCATGTCAATACCACAAAGAGCTTTGTCAAGCATAATTATTTTTTGTTCAGGAGTAATGTCCTTCCACACATCATAAAATACAGTTAAAATGAAGTCATAGGTATCATTAATCATTTTGTCCATATCATTTCTTTTGAAAAGATCAAACAATGAATAACTGCTTCCATCTTTTTTGGGTTTATCCGAATATAAGAATTTAATCCTATTTGGCTCGATGTACTCGTTGTGTTGTGTAGTTTTTTTGATATGATTAGCTATAAATAGCATCTCATCATCAGCATCTTCAAATTTTTCAATACTTTGAAAAACGGGGGTAGCATTTTTCAGCTTTAATTCTAATTCTTTGTCCATTGGATAATTTTTTATTTGTTTAGGTTACAAATATAATTAGCGCAAACGAGAAAATCAAATTTTTTTTATCTTTTAATTCTTGTGTTGAGAGGATTCATCAAAGTTTTTGTGTCAACTCCATCCTCAGGGTTTCTTATTTTTTTTTTGGTTTGATTTGAACTTTCTTGTGATTTTAATTGCTGTCTTACCCAATTTCTTCCAGCATTTCCGCCCCAAAGATTCCATTTTTGAATTAAAGGTGAATTATTGATGTTTTTTCCAGCAGCAAGCTCTTGATTAACAGCCTGCTCATTGTTTGTAAAAAAAGCCTCCATTCTCTTTAATTGAGCATGCGTCATAAGCTCTGCATTAGATAAAGAATTGGCTTTTTGAATGCCGGAGCCTTCATTCGAGGCATCTGATTGAACAAGTTTATTATTTTGAACAGCTTGTAGTGCTTGTTGAGCCGTTTTAATAACATCACCAGATGGTTTAAATGTAGCTACTGTATTATCATTAGTGTCTGAATAACGAAAATTTCCACCTTCAAATAGGATTTTCCTAATAGTTGCTCTTACTTTTTCTTCAAATAAACTTTTCATAGTAACATAATGTGCTAAATTTTCAAATGGAATAAAACCTTCCTTAACTCCTTTTTTTGTAAGTAATCTAATTTTAAATTTTCTGTTATGTATATTAGTCTCTAAAACTTCTATAAAATCACCATCTGGCATTTTAACAGAATTTCTTTCGCCATTTTTACTTATAAATCCTAAATTTCTCAATATACGTCCTGCTTCTTCTGAGTTTTGCACAACTTCTGGAGTTGTTTGAAGTTGTTCCAAATCTTCTTCTAATAACCTCTCTATTTCTTCTTGCATATAGGATAAATCTTTTGGTTTCGGCCATATATTTTGCCAAGCATCATCTAATCCATATCCATGTGCTCCTGTAATTTTATTTACATCAGAATCTTTTAAATCTTCAAAATCTTCAATAACATCATTTGAATTAAAGTTTTTTTCAGCAATGTATCTTAAAAGTTTTGTCCAAGGAAAAGTAATAACATCAGTATTAAAATCTATTTTAAATCTTTGTTCTTTCCTTATCATTTTATCCCTTACTTTTGCAAATTCATCTGATTTTTTTTCATAAATTTCAGATATATATATTCTTTTTATATCTTCTGAATTTGGAAGAAATTCATTAATAAAATCCCAAATGCCTTCACCGTTATTACTTTCTTCGTCTATTGGTGTTTTTAAAAAATTTGATATTGTTTTTAATAATTTTTCATTTTGTTTTCCGAGCATATGGTAAGACATTTGTTTTTCTTCTCTACTTTCCCCTTCTTCTACTGCATAATGATTTTCAACATAATAAAATGCACTTTCATCCTCATCTGAAAAACCTGCCCAATCTCTCCAATCATCACCAATATAAAGTTGAATTTCTTTATTATTAGCTTCAAAATTAGAATACATTTTTTTATCATTAAAATCACTGTATCCAAAAACGCTATGAGGCTCATCATAACCTCTCATTACTGCTATTATTTTCTGCATAAACATTGGTAATGATTTTATCTCTGCAGATTTTATTTTATAACCATTTGCTAATTTTGCTATAGGAGATAAATTTTTTATTTCTTCATCAGTTAAAGGAATTTTGTGTTTTAATTTTAAATCAGGAGACATTTCTTTTATCTCTTCATCAGTTAAAGGAATTTTGAATTTTAATTTAGATTCAACAGGAATAGACATTAATTGCTCTTGATTTATGTCGATACCTAATAAATATCTATTTAATGGTAATATTTTTATGTTAAACAATGAAGAAATAAGCTTTTTAAAATCGGGATACATTTTAATAGTTTGATTAATAGTATTATTGTGACCAAAATCAATATTTAATATTTCGCCCAATTTAGATATTAAATCAGCAGATTTCATTGCTGAATTTTTATCTGGAACTTTATTAAAAGCACCTTGAAAATCGATTAATTCTTTTTTTGCTTTATCAAATTGAATAGCAATTTTCACAGAACCATCTTTATTAACAAGCATATAACCACCTTTACTTTTAACAAATTCTTTAGCTCTACCAATTTCAGAAAAACACCAACCCCTTTCTTCTCCCACTTTCATACAAAAGTTTTTATCTTTAACAATAATCCATTTAGAACCATCTGGATAATTTATTACTGCTTTTCCTCCAGATATTTCTTTTAAAGTTAGAGGGTCTATATTTTTACTTTCAAACCACTTAACTGCAGTTTCGTAAACTTTATCAAATGGCATATTTGATGGAAATTTTGGAAAATTAGATTGATTAATCCAATTTATTATAACTTTTAATCTTGCATCGTTTATAATTTTTTCATTCAATTTTAATTCAGAAGCAAACCAAGGTATGTATTGGTTTTGTTGAATCAAATTTTCATCTTCAGGATTTTTTACTGTTTTTTTAGAAAACTGAATAACGGTATTAATTATATCTTCAGGAACCCTTTGAGAACGAAGTTTATCTATTCTATTCTCATTAAGTAAACCTGCGAGTGACATTAATTTTGCTATATATTTTTCAGATAAATTCATAGATAGTTAAATGATTAATCGTTAACCATCTTTTTTAACATTGTTTTTATGTCTAATGGTTGCCTTGAATTAAAACCCATATTATTTAAATTCCAATTAATTTCTTCATAAAATCCTAAATTATTAATAGGTGCACCTGAATCAATTGCTCTTTTTATGGCTAAACTTAAAGCCTCATTAGATTGAAGATAAGTATAATTTGGATTATACATTTTTACATTTTGTTCCGTGGTACTTGGCATGAATGTATTTACAGTCACCCCATTACTTGCATTATTAAGATTGGTTGCATTTTTTTGAGGATTTGTAATCCACTCATCTATTCTTGCAATCTCCTTAAGTCTGCCTGCTTCTTTTAAAATAGCACTTTTATCCACCTTATTTTCAGTGGTTTCTTTTAAAATCTCGTTTTTTTCTTCAAAAGACTTAACGAGTTTTTTCATCCTATCTTTTTCGCTTGTATTTTTGTTCATTTTTTATGATTTTTATAATTACCAACTTACGAATCCACTTATCGCTCCAGTATTAAAATTATCCCATCCTTTTGTTCTTGATTGATAATCTGATGTCGAATCTTTAGTAGATAACCCTATCATTCTGTCTGAATTTTTTGGCATGTCTTCATCTCCTATCAGCCCATTATATTCATCTACTATTTCTGACATAACTTTATTTACTGATTGCTGGTGATGTTTTAAAAACCAAACCACAAAACCATATGTTGGATTTTCATCATCTTCTTGGCTTGTTCTTAGCCATTTAAAAAAGTTAATAGATTTTGTTTTAAATTGTGCATTTCTATTATCTTTTGTAGTGAAATCAATAATTATCACACCCTTCTCTGGTTTAATTTGTACATTAGAAACAGAACTAATATTATCAGGTGAAAATTTAGGTATTTCATTTCCTGTATCTTCTGATTCTAAAATTATATTTGAAAGCCAGGATTTAACACTAAGTTTCTTATTAAGTTTTTTCATTACAAACTACGATTTAAGATTAAATAGTCTGTAATAACTTAAAAATGTTTAAAACTTCTTCATATAATATTGAATATTGGGAGCTATTTTAAGATCAAAAAGAGGAGCATTGGAAATTGTTAATGTTTTTTCAAATTCAGGAATTGATTCTTTAATGTCTTTTTTGATTGTTTTCCATCTTTCTACTACGAATTTTCCAAAATCAGATACAGAAATATTGTTTTTTATCAAAGTTATTTGTTTTTCCTTATCTGGCATGTTATACTGAACACATTCATCGGTATTTGAATCAAAAACTGTTACAAAACTTTCTCCAGACATAAATTTTTGTTTTAATTTAATTTTTGATTTAAATGTTATAAGTTGTTTAGTGTCTGTTGTTCTATCAAATCTTATTAAAGTTTTATCTTTTATTATAAAATAAGAAATTACTTTATCAGCCTTATTAAGTTCTATATAATTGTAAAGTTCGTTTTGCTGATTGTATTTGAAAATATATTTATTATTATTTTTTGGCATATATTTGGTATTTTTATAAAACAAACGAGTTTAGATGAGATTGGAAATAGTTAATAATTATTTGTTCTGCTTTTCTAAGTTTTTTTAAAAAAATTATAATTGTGAATGCGAATTTAAAGTTCACAAGATGATTCTGATGACACTATAATTGATGTTTTACTTGATAAAATATATTTAGAACATAAGAATAATTATTCCTTAAATATTTTAAAATATAGCTCTTCTATAGTTATGGAACATTTTTTATATTTCGAAGAATTTTTTCTCCATGTAATAAATTCAAGATTAGCAATATGCCCTATAACTTCAGGAGGAATATTGTTTCTGAAGCCCTCTGAAATTGAATATTTATGATCTAAATGATAAGCTCCTTCAGTTCTATAATTTCCTCTTTTCTCATGATGAATAAGTGAACGTATTGGTTGTTTTTCTGTAATTGATTTGACTTTTCTATAATATTTTTGTCTTTCAGATAATGTTTTTTCATATTCCTCATAATTTAATCCTGTACGTTTAACAAAATCACATTCTGGACATCCTTGTTCGTGTCCTGTGTGTGCAAGTGGAATTTGAAGGAAGTCACCATGTTCTTTACAGGTTATAAATCCTTTTGTGTGATTATTAATATATATAAAATTTACATATGTATATTTATTTTTATGAATTGCATTTGAATCGTTTACAAACTTTTCATGTGTACCTCTTTGAGAGTTGCCTTTTTTTATTATTCCACATTCTGGACATCCTTGTTCTTGATTTAAATGAGCATCTGGAGTTTGTGAAAAACCTCCATGACTTGGACAAGTTATAATTCCTTTTGTGAAAGCATCAATATATATAAATTTATCGTATATATAAAAAGAATCATGAACATCATTTCCTTCTTTAACAAATGTTTCTTTTGTTTTTCTACATCTATCTCCAACTAATTCATTTGCACATTTTTTACATCCATGAATACTCAAATGATTTCTTGGTAGTTGAGAAAAATCTCCGTGTTTTTCACAAGTAATTATAATATGCGTATCCCAATTAACAAATATTGATTTAGGGTATGTATACAATTTATTATGAATATCATTTGCTCTTTCAATAAATGTTTCTGTTGTTATTTTTTCAATAACCAAACCGTTGTTATTCTTTAACATTTTTTATAAATTTTTTTTCAAGTATTTCACGTATGACTTCTGCTACGCTTATAAAGTTGTTTTTTTCAGAAGACCTTTTTATTGCTTCTCTTTTTAATTCTTCATGAAGCTCTTTTGACATTCTCATATTTAATTGAAAATTTTTTTTCATTGTTTTACAAGCTTTAGTGTTATACAAACATAAATAGTATAGAAAAAATGTAAACTCTTATTTAATTGTAATTAAGTGTTTATTTTTACTCATTAATTATTTATTTTTAAAAATAAAACAACAATGCGTAAATTCAACATTATCGGAGGCATGCCTAGATGTGGCACAACTTTAGCTGGACAAATTTTAAATTCTAATCCGAATTTTCATGTGACACCAACTTCTTCAATTTTGGATTCATTAAAGAATATAAGAAGCACATTTAGTCACAACCCAACTTGGAAGGCTCAAGATAGATTAAAGCTTATGCCAAATATTAGAGCTTCTATGAAGGGGTTTTTAAATGGATTTTTTGAAAATGAAAATGTTGTGTTTGACAAAAACAGAGGTTGGTCAAATAATATTTCTTTATTAGATGATGTTCTTGGAAATAATGACACAAAAATAATCTGGTTTTATAGAAATCCTGTTGAAATTATTTCTTCCATAGAAAGCCAACACAACAAGACAATACTTTTAGAAAACACTGATGAAGCTACTATTCCAGGAATGTTTATGTCGCTCGACCGGCGCATAGGAACGTATACAAATGAAGATGGATTAGTTGGACACCCAGTTGCCACATTGAAAGACGCGATTGAGATGGGATATCTTTCAAGAATTTTATTTGTAAAATACTATGATTTAACTAATAACACACAATTTGTTATGAACGCTATTCATCAATTTATAGGAGAAGATTTCTATGAATATGATTTAAAAAATGTTAAACAAACAACATATGAATTTGACGGGACTTATAATTATAAATTTCCACACACAATAAAAGAAGGAGAGATAAAATGGAAAAAAGCAGATATGACTCTTCCTATGAAATATATACAAGCAATAAATGAAAGATTTTCCACTCTTAATAAATTAATTTTTGAAGGTGATGTATCTGAATTTGCTGGAGAAGAATTTTCTTCACATCAATTAAATATTGTTATGCCACCAACACAACAAAATTCGGTTATAGAACAAAATCCTTTTCAAATATAATGTTTACAAATTATCATTATTATTTTGTAAATTCCTTATGAATTCAATAGGATTAACTCCTCCCAAATCTTCAATACGTTGAATGTTTTGAATGAAATTATCTAAATTTAATTCAGATTCATTTCCTCTCGAAGTAGAAAGTCTTAAATCTGCAAGCTCTTTATAAGAAATTTCTTTTTCTTGTAAAAATTCCATTATATTAGTTTTAAATCGGTCAGAACCTTGTCTATTGCAAGTTGCTTTAACTTGGTCAAATTCTAATTTTCCATATTTATCAGCTTTCAATCCAAGCATAAATTTTTCAGGTTCCCCTCCCTCTCTTTTTTCGTCAATATCTTCTACTATGCATAACACATATTGAGAATTAGAAACTCTATTTACATATGAGCCGGCACAATTTTTCATGTCCTGCGAAGCCTTAAGGAGTAATTCTGGTGTTCTTATCAATCTTACTTTTAAGTTTTTTTCATATTCTTCAAGAATTTTATATTGTGAAACAAAACTTACAAATTCTTTATTTTTAGCATCATTAGAAAGTAAATTAAAATGGTCAATTAATTTATTATGATATTCTTCTAATTCCTCTATTTTTTTTATTTTGTGGAATTCTTTATTTGAATCCCAGTTGAGCGCTCTAATCATTCTAAGACTATCGTCGTAACTCGTCAAATCAAAACTCTTCAATAAAGTATAATCTAAAGGTATTTTTGACAATTCTTCCTCATTTACTTCTTGAATTTGTTCTGTGTCTTTAATTAAAAATCTTTCTCTGGCATATTTCAATTCAGTATTAGTTTTATTAAAAGAAAATAGTTTTTTTCTTTCTAAAGAACTTAAGGCCAACGAAATTATTTGATTAATTTTAAGCATATTCATATCTGCTCTAAATTCTAAGCTATACCATAAATTAACTAATAAATTAACATTATTTTTTTTAACAAGTTCTATAAGTTCATTAAATGAAATGAATTTAGTATATTTTATTAAAATTTTATAATCAGAAAATCTTTCTATTATATTAAAAACATATGGGGAAACACTTTTTTCTTTTATGTCTTCACGCAAAAATCTTTCACCATCTTTATTTTTTCCTGTTTGATTTTCATTGTTGTTAAATCTGGAAGCATCAAACTTAAACGTTACCTCTCTTCCGCTTTCAGCCTTAAATACATAACCCATTTTTTCAGAATCATAAGCATCTAATTCTTTGCTTATTTCTTCGTTTTTATAATTTACAAGATAATTGAAAATTTTAAGAGGAGATGTTGCTCCATTATCTGATAACTCTTGTGGATTAGGAAGTTTGCAATCATTCATCATATCAAAAAGAAATATAGTTCCTTTTGTTAATGCTATTGTAGATAAGTTTGAATAGCAAATTATTCCAAAAAATATTGAGGCTACTTTTATAATAATGTCCAGTCCTGATTTACCGACCATTTGACTCATTAATTCATCTATTATATTTATGTTCTGTGAATCGGATACAAAATTAGCCATTCTATTTATAAATAAATGAACATCAAATAATCGTTCAGTTGTCTTTACTTCTCCATAAAGAAAAAACTCTAAAACAATTGACATCACCCTATCAAGATTAAATTCAATTTCTTCCTTGCTGAAATCTTTAAAATAAAGTTTTTTGGCAGTTTTATCAAATTTTATCCAAGATAAACTTTCATTTAATTCTAAAGAAGGTTCATCTTTTGAAATGACGAAAGGCATTGACCTTTTTTTATCAAAATTTATTTTTGCTATAAATCTTTGTTTTATTAATTTAACATCATTTTCATCTTCATAAAAACAATATGACTCAAAAAATTGTTTTTCACATTCTTGAATAATTCCAGCCGTTTCCTTAGTTGAATAATCTGTATCGCATTTTTCGCATTTAAGAGAAAATCTGGCCATACTATTCTCATCGAATAAACCTGTAATATCACCTATATCAGCTCCTTCTTTTATACTTACTTTCATTTCTGAGGCTACGACCTTTCTATCTTGTTTGATTAAATGGCCACATTTACAAAAAAATAAATCTGTATCATTTTTTGCGTCATCATAATGAAAAGTAAACTTATTTAATATTTCTTCTTCTTTGATTAATTCTCTCATTTTTTGGATTGTTATTGTTCGCTTTTCAAATTTAAATCAAATAAAGTTAAAAAACAAAAATCCGGACAGTAATACCATCCGGATTTCTAAATAAAAATTATTTTTTTATAAATTTTTCAACTCTTCGTTTATTTTTTTAAGCTCTTCTTCTAACATAGATTTTTTTGCCATTTTACGAGCTTCTCTTCTGACTGTTTCGATTAATTCTTTTCTGGTATAGCTTTCTTTAAGTTCTACCTGAAGAGCTTCTTTAGGAGCATCTTTTGGCTCCCCATCTTGATTGCTGTTACCTTGATCGGTTTCTATACCTTTCATAATAGGTGCTTCATCTTTTACAACAGGAGCCTTTTCTTTCACAACGGCTTTAGCTTGACCAGCAGTAACACCTTTTCCACCTTTTGCAGCACCTGCCTCAACATATGTTTTTGTTTCTTTATCCGTAAGACCATCCATTGTATTCATTTCTTCTTTGTTTTTTTCAACAAATGGTGCAGAAACTTCTTTTTTTGGATTTTCTTTTTTGGATTCAAAAGTTGCGTTGTGTTGACCAGCAGTAACACCTTTTCCGCCTTTTTCTGTGCCGGCTTTTACACTGACAGCGGTAGCAGCTTTTTGGTCACTACCTAAATTTTTAGCAGTTGAATTTAGTTTCACATCTGCCGGAGCAACTGATGGAGCTTTCCCTGTTTTAGATTCTGAATTTTTTGTGCTTTTAAAAACAAGAGCCTTATTAGAGTCTCCAAGACCATCATTTTTATTCATTTTTTGATCGATTGGACTCCCGAGAGATTTAATCTTTGCAGGTTGTTCTTTTTCTTCTGATAATTGTTTTTGGATATTTTTTGCTTCTGCAAGAACCATTTTTTTAAAATCTTCTGCAGTGATTTTTTTTATATTTGCCATTTTTTCTATTGTTTTAGAATAAATATAGCGTGAAAAAAGGAAAATCAAGAATTTAAAGTGTTATTTAATCCATGGAAAATCTTTTCTGAACAATACTTTTGTTTTTTCATTTCTGTTTAAATCACTTTCTGTTATTTCTTTAAAATATTCTTCGGCAGTTTTTTTAAGAAGGACTATTTTATGCGTATCTAAATCCTCTTTAATAAAAGCAGTACTTCTATTTCTTCTAAGTAATTCATATTGTTGATATATTGAATTAACTAAAACAGCCCAATTATTTTTAACTACTAAATCGAAATGCTTTAAAGCATGGCACGCTTCACACAAAAGAATAAACTCTGCAGTATCATGTTCAGTTCCATTCCACCATTGTAAATGTGCTTGTAATGACTCTTTATCGCCATTAGTGTATCCACAACCAAGACATGTATCTGAGCCGTTTTCAAAAACATCTTTTATAATTTCATTATATTTTTCTCTGCCTCCAGGTAGTGATTTTAAAAATTCCTTTTCAGAAGGAGAAATTGACGGTATTAACTTAAAATGTTTCATATTTGGATATTAACCAAACAAAGATAGTAAAATATTAGCTTTTAACAAAACCAACCTTAATATTATTATTAACAAACATAAAATAACAATTTTTTCCAGAATGTTTTAAACCGGTTGCTCTATAATTGAAAAACTTAGCATCTTTTCCTGAATAATTTTCAACATAAGAATTAGCTATTTCTTCGTTTTTCATATTAAATTCAAACTCTTGTCTTGATATCGCTTTAATATTATCTTTGTTTTTAAGGCACATAAAATATGCGTAATTTTTATCGTCATATGAAGAATATGACCTTACCATAAGAAGCTTTCCTGATATATCTAATTCTTCCGGCCTGAAATAAAATTGCTCAAGATGTTTTTCACATTTTTCTAAAATACCTACCATCATAGTAAATACCTCTGGAAGCTCTATTTTTCTCTCTTTCCATAAATTTTCAATATTTATAACCATATTATACGCTTCGTCGTTCTGACTAATCCCATAAGCAAAATGAGGGTCAAATTTTAGAGATTTTTCAAAAGCATGTATTCTGAAAACGTCAATTCTTTTTTCGTTTGATACTATAATAGTTCGTATAAGATTTTCTTTCATTTCATTTAAATATGCATCCATAGTTCAAAATTAACATCAATTTTAAAATAGTGAACGGAAATTTGTTTTTTCTTAGTATTTATAAGAAAATATCTAAGATAAAATACATAAACAATGGAAAAGAAAATCATAAAAATATCAGCAAAGCAACTTCAAACAATAATTTCCGAAGAAGCGTCAAGATATAAAAAAGTTTTAGAACTTAAAAGAAAACAAAAATCAATTATATCCCAACTAAATGAAATGTATGAGGCTCAAGAACTTCAAGAGTTGATGGGTGGAGAAATTAATGTTGATGAGGGATTTAAAGAGATACTTCAAAAAGCTAAAAAAGCTATAGGAATGCAAACTCCAGAGGAAAAAAGAGAAGCAGCGTTAGCAAAAATAAATTCAAACAAAAATTTAAAGGCTAAATATGCAGAAGCATTATCGATAAGCTCAGAAAGAGGAGAAGCTTATATTAAGTATTGGGAAAAATGGCCAAATAGCAACGAAGGTGCAGAATGGGATGAAGCTCAAAAAAATTATGTACCATTATCTGATGTTGGACTTTCTAATAGACCTTTAGCTCAAAGACTTGGAGCAGGAACAAGCTCTATGACTACTGGTGGCGGAGCTGGTGCTGTTAAAAAATAAACATATAAATATTTAAACATTAGAAAAGACTCCTCGGAGTCTTTTCTGTTTTAAGTAAGTGCTAATATTTTTTTATCTATTTCTGTTAATGAAGAAATTCCTTTTTCACTTATTTTATCCAATACAGCATCTGAATTGAGATTTTCTCTAATAAATGAAGTTGTCAAGTAATTTAAATAATCTTTTTTCGATTCTCCAGATATTTCTAATGAATTACCAAATAAAACAAACTTTGTGATGTCTTCATAGGAAAAATTAATTTCACATCTCAAATATTCGGTAAATAATTTTTCAATTGTCGAATCATCAACAACTGCATACATTGCTTCAAATCCTTCTTTTGTAGTAAATTCAATACATTCAAAAGAATTATATAACTCACATAATTCCACTACATAAGAATCTTCAAGTTTTCCAACAATTGTTTCCATTTGTTTAACTGTGTGTTTTGTTATTACTTTAATGAATTTCATAATCATTAGTTTTTAATAAATACTAATCCTTTCCTATTAAAACGAATTTTAGCACAATTTGTTGCAAAATTTTAAATTTAAGAGAATATCATTCTCGTATTTGATTGGAAAATACAATAATAATCTCCATCTTCGTATTTTGTATTCCAAATACCATTTTTTGTTTTTTCATCCCACTCAGCAACAGCTTCTTGTTTTGATACATTTTTTGTTATATCAATCCATAAATTATCAAATCTGTCATATAGCCTTACAATATATTCTTCTTTTTCTTCTAAAGAATCAATAATTCGATGACGTTCTAATATTCTTTGATTCTTTTCATACTTTGTTCTTTTGCTCATATTATTTACAGTTTTTTAAATAAACACATTCCATATGTTTTTTATTAGTTCCCATCATCTCTTTTAATGATTTAAAATTTAACCATTTATCATTTTGATTACCACAAACTATAACCTGTGTATCTAAAGAATTTATTATATTTTTAAGCTTATCATAATCAACTTTCCAATATGTGTATTTGTGAGATTGAACGGAATAAGGTGGGTCTATAAAATATGTGAAATTTTCATTTACTGGCATGGTCATAGCATCCTTTTGATAAATTTTCCAATGTTTTATTTTATATACTTCGCCTGCAATCCTTTTTCTATCTTTTTCCCACGTACTCCTTACGCTCATTATGTTATTTGGTCGCGCCGCTCCCCTATTTCCTTGATAACCTATTAACCACCTTTCTTCATTACTTAAACTTTTTATGGTTCGTAAATCAAAACCAGGAGGAGCATCTGGTAAATTTAAAATATCATTTGCAGTTGCACCTTGCAAATATTTCCAGATTTTAAAAACTTTATCATATGTTTCATAAAGAATTACATTTTTTTCAAAATATTCTAATGAATATCTTGCAAATCCAGCAAATGGCTCTATAATAGTGTCTTTTTCTGGAGCTGGATAACATCCTTTGACTTTCGATTTGGTACCGTAATAGCTAATCATGTTTTTATGTTTTTAATTGTTTATGCAAAAATACTATTTTTTTATTAACATTGTTGTTTGCTGGATATTTTTTAATTAAAATTGCACTATGGAAAATAATGTTACAAAAATAGAAAAAGAAGGCGTTTCATATATATGTGCCCCTGATTTAAAAAAACAACATATTAACAAATTCATAAGCTTCACTCCGTTTGAGATAGAAAGATGCGCTCAATTTTCTATTGATATGATGAACAATAAGAACAAACCCAGAGGAAAACACGCAAAAGAAAACAGGCAAAGAGATGATGAAGAATATCTTTTCAACTGGTTTATTGGCTCATTGGGAGAAGTTGCAACCTATAACAAAGCATTAAAATCAACAATAGATTGTTCTCCAGTTGATTTAACAATGATTGAAGGTTTTGATAATCAAGATTTTATATTTTTTGATAAATTTCCGATAAGCGTAAAATCGACTAAGCATTATGGAGGAAACATGTTATTAGAAGACGATAAATATGATTTAGACGCACTTTATTTGCATAGTGAAGGTGGTAAAACTACTCCTTTGGAAGTAACTGCATTTATAGGCGTTGCAGTTGGATTAGATAAATATAGATTTGATGAAGGTCTTAAAAAAGAAGATTACAAAAAATTTCTAATGTCATTAAACCCAAAATATCACATTTATGGTTTTTTAGGAAAAAATGATTTAAAAAAAGAAAAGGAAAAAGGGAATCTTTTTTTAAAACACACAATAATAAGCGGAAAAACAAAAATGGAAGAAAATAATGTTGTTATACGTTTAGATGCATTAAGACCATTTGAAGGGCTCATAAAATTAAAAGAAAAAATTTTAAAAGAAAAAAATGAAGAAATTGAAATTAGGTAGTCTATACTCTGGAGTAGAAGGGATAGGGTTAGGATTTGAACAGGCTGGTTCAGAAACTTTATGGGCAAATGAAATGGATGCGAACGCATGCAAAACAATAATGGCTAATTTCAACAACAAAGTATATGAATGTAAAGTTGAAGAATTAAAACCAGATTCTTTGGTGCCAGTTGATATTTTAACTGCAGGTTTTCCATGCCAGAGCTTCAGTATTGCTGGATATCAAAAAGGGTTTGAAGATGAAAGGGGACATCATTTTTTTGAAGTTATTCGATTAGCAAAAATAATTAAACCAAAAGTAATATTTCTTGAAAATGTTAAAAACCTTAAATCACACGACAAAGGTAAAACATTTCAAATAATGTGCGATACACTTACTAATATTGGTTATAATTTTAAATACGATATTTTAAATACATACGAATATGGAAATATTCCACAAAACAGAGAGCGAATTTATATAGTCTGTTTTAGAAATGATTTAGATATAACAAAATTTGAATTTCCAAATAAAATACCTTTAACCTTATCTTTTGAAGAGTTATTAGAAAATAATGTAGATGAAAAATTTTATTATAGAGAAGATAAATACAACTACACACAATTAGCAGAAACAATGACCAAAACAGATACTGTTTATCAATGGAGAAGAGTCTATGCTAGGGAGAACAAAAAAGGATTATGTCCAACGTTAACCGCAAACATGGGAACTGGAGGTCACAATGTTCCGCTTATTTTAACAAAAGAAGGAATAAGAAAATTAACTCCAAGAGAATGTTTTAATTTACAAGGTTTTCCGTTGAATTTTATTTTACCAGATAAAATGTCTAATGCTCAATTGTACAAGCAGGCAGGAAATAGCGTAAGTGTTCCAGTAATCAAAAGAATAGCTGAAAACATATTAAATGCATTGAATTAATATTCAATTTCTCCTGATTTATAAACCGTGAATGTTGTTGAAATATACTGTATCGGTTTTGTGACTTTAACATTAATATACATTACGCCTTTATTTTTTTCTGGATATTTTTCAAATATTACAAATCTGGTGTTTTCATCATGATTAGCGAAATGCATTTCATCAATTTTGTAATCACCCGTAGCTAATAGTTCAACAATTTTGCCAACAGAATTTAATGATTCATCATTATTTTTTTTCATGATTTCATATTTTTAAACATTAAGCTTTCCATTGAGACTTGAAATTCTGTTTCAAATACAGGACTAGCCACTAAATCATAAGAAAATAATGAAATATCTATTTCACTTGTATAAATTCCAGGACTTACAAACATTTTAGGACTAGCCCACCAAATAGGAACGTTTCCATAACAATCAAATTTGGGAGTATAATAACGTCTACCAAAGTATTTTTCAATTATAACAAATCTTGTAAATATGTTTTCCATTATTTATTACAAATTTCTATTTCTACCATCAAATATCATCATCATCTCTGTAGAACCGCTTCTTACTGGGATAAAATAATCATTTTCAAATACTATGCTATTTAAACTAGTTGAGCCTGATACATTATTGTTCCACCGATTAACTTTTGGTTTATATTTTTCAAAAAGAACAATTCTTGAATAAACATCTTCTCTTTCAAATGTGTAATCAAAATAATTTAACATTCCAGTAGATGCTGATAATGGTTGAACCGGGACGAGATCAAGAGCTATAGTTTGTGCAAAAACTTGCCTTATCATAGGAAATACTATTCCGTCAAAATTTGTTTCTTCCTTTTTTTTCTTGAATATTTTATTCCAGATAGAAACAAAAAATGATTTTATTTTTAAGAATATCTTTTTCCACTTAGAGTCAAAACTTCTACTACTAACACCAATAATAGAAGATGAAAATTTACGTATTAAATCATTAGTTTCTTTTGTAGTTAATTTTCCAACCGGAACTGTATATGTTCTTTGTATCGGACTATTAACATCATTTATAAAACAAGATGCTTGATTTTCATATAATTGAACAATATTACTTTTTTGATAACCGTGTAAACCATCAAGGAATCCTGAGTTTTTCCAATTTTTATAAATAATCTTTCTTTGATTTTCTAAATCTATGGATTTGTTGTGTTTTTCAAAGAGAACTTCTCTGGTTTCAGAACTGCTTTCTTCTTCTACTTTTTTGGTTTCATTTACGAGATTTGTCCAATTACTAATAACATTGAACACAGAATTATCTCTTTCGGTTATTTTTATATCTAAAGGCATGTGCAATTTTAACTTATATTTTTGTTAAAATCAATTTTTTAGTTGCCTATTTTTTAGTCACCTTTTGTAGAAATGTTTTTTTCTTGGTTTCTGGTAAGTTCGTTTTCTACACCTATAGATATGCTTCTAAAAGATTCTGGCGATTTTTCAATAATTTTTAAAATACTTTCAAAATCAAATCTTTGAGCCGAAAATTGTTTTGGCTTATTTAAACTTCCACCAACGTCAACTTTCCATACATACCATTTTGTATCTGGCTCTGTGTATATTACTTTGGATTTTTCCCAATTCTGAATAGCTTCTTCTCCTGTGTTTGAAACTGAATTTGATGGCCAGGAACTTGGGATATTAATACTTTTCTTAATTTCGTAAACTTCTGGCTTATTGCTATAATGAACCAAATCAATTAATTTCAACAAAAAATAGTTCATTTCTTCAGTAGAATATTCTCCTGGTTTTGATGTGTTTTCAAAATATGATTCGAAAAGACACTTTCTTATTATTTTTCTAATTTGTTCCATTGATGATAAATAGATTTAAAATTCTATTTATCTTTGTATGAGAAACATCAGAAAAATGATAAGGAAAATCTTAATAGAGGAATCAAAACCCACGGTTGTTTATTCTGCTGTTGTTATTGAGAAACTTGAAGGTATTGGGAAGTTGGATTTGATTTTTAGTAAGTACATCGAAAACGGTTGGCAAAAACCGGTTCATTATCATATGACAATCGGACCGGGAAAATTTCCTGAGAGCTTGTATTTAAAAGGAGATTTAGATAAAGAAGTAACATTAGAAATAACGTCTGTAGGAATTTCAGAAAATGCTATAGCATTGGGAGTTTCAGGATATTATTCAAGAAATGACAATCCACACATTACTATTGCTTTCAATAAAGAAAACGGAGGAAATCCGGAAGATAGCAAAGTGATTGAAAATTGGGGACATATTGATAATTTTTATGTGACTGGAATAATAAGAGAAGTTGGCGAAAATAATTTAGTTATTAAATAATTAGTACCTTCAATAGGATTCGAACCTACATTTTCAGCTCCGTTACACTTATTGAGTCCGTAGCTCAATGTGGCTATAAAGGCATTATATTAATTCATATCGTTTTGCCCACTTTCTCACCGCAACATCACTAACTCCAAATTTTCTACCAAGTGCACAATATGAATTATTTTCTATCATTTCTTTTAATTCTTCTTTAGAGGGTCTGTTTTTTACTTTTCTAAAATTTAATCTAGGTACATATTTTCTCGTTGTTTTTTTATTTGTTTTATTTTTTTTTGCATTTTTTCTGTCTACGCCAATTTTACCACGGCAATGAGTTTCTAATGTGAAATTGCAGTTTGGACATAAAAATCTTAAGTTTTCTAATCTATTATCATTATTTATTCCGTTTTCGTGGTCAATAATTAAACTAATTTTTTTACCTCTCCATATTTCTCCTTGTCCACATTCTTTACATTCATATTCTATCATGTTATTATCTCGTATTCTTTTTTTTAAACAAGCCCTTGCAACAGAACTGTTTTCACAAAAAATTTCTTCATCACTTTTCCTTAATAATCTGTCTTCATTAAACATTTTTTTAGCAAAATCACTACGGTTTAAAAAATGAGAAGTATCTATTGACCATTTATTTAAATTTGTTTTAAGTATTTTATAAGATGAAGAAGAATCGCTTCTTCCAGATTTTACTATAACATCTCTAAATGTGATGCTTTCAGATACTAATTTTTGTAATTCTTCTTTTGTATATTCTTTATGTTCTTTCATAATTCTAACTTATTTTAATGTAAATAGGTTAGAATTTTTTAATAAAGTAAATAGTTGAGGATAAGAAGAGAATTAAACTCCTGTTAAATATGTTTTGCAGACATATCCCGATTTCAACATTGGGTACTTATCCTTGTAAAAATTAAAAAAGTAAAATCCTAAGTATAGCCGCGATTTTGTTCTATCTCATCATTTATCTGAAGGTATTGCTACCAACTGGAGACTTTAAACGTCTACCACGCACCTACCCGACTATCAACAACGTAAAGGTTCCCCGTCTACAGTCTGTTTGGCTTGCATCCTATGTTGCGGAAGTACATACGCTATTTGTTATAGCTTCTTCCTCCTTTTAAAAGATGTCGCGAACTTCCTCTCGATTTTAAGAATCGAGCGATGAGTCCTTCAGGATTTTACTTTTCTTGAGGCTCCACTGACAATCGATGTCAGGACTCAAATTTACAAGATTCGTGTTTTGCCACTTAAACTACGGAGCCATTATTTGTTCTTATGTGGAATCTACCGGCATTGAACCGGTCTCTCAGGCGTGCAAGGCAAGTGTTCTAAGCCAAATGAACTAAGACCCCAATTTAATTTGTTCAAAGTACAAATTATTAAAAACTTTTGGCGAGTATGACCGGTCCTGACCCGGCGACCTCCTCATAGACAGTGAGGCATTCTTCCAACTGAACTACACACTCATTATTTTTTAAAAAAGTAAGACGCCATTTCGCTGATAGCGTTTTTTGTGTTCTGTTTAATGCGCCAAAGAACATCTGATTATGTTCAGCATTTAGCGTTCATGCTTGGTTATTATAACATACTAACATTCCTAATATTGTCTGATTACCTATTTTGAGTTTGCATAGTAGGTTGATTTTTATTTCCAGGGTAAAAATCAACAAACAAACCTAACGTCTGATAAACTTTATTTTTCATCCGGTAAACGTTTTGTACATTGTTTAGTTCATTAGGCTAAAACAACACGTCTTTTTCACGGACAACATTAGTAACTTACTTTTCTTGTAGTGCATCTGAGAATTGAACTCAGTACTTCCACGTTATCGGCGTGGCACTCTGGACCGATGAGTTAATGCACTGTTTTTATTTAAAGTCTAGGTGGCCTGCTCCGACCAGGCGGTCTCCAGTTCCCAAAACTGGCGGATTTCCAACTTTCCCACACCTAGAAATTTTGTTTATCTTTCCAAACTGTCTTTTAATAAGAGTTCAAGCTCGGTTATCCACCGATTCGAAGGACTGCATTAGCCTTCTCTGCAGACACTTGAACATTGGAGCGAAAAACCAGGTTCAAACTGGCGACCCCCAGAGTGGAAATCTGGCGCTCTATCAACTGAGCTATTTTCGCTTATGTATATAATTCTCTCAGACCATATTACCAAGATTTACTTTGGACTCACCGTATTTTAAAAGTGAGCAGAATTGTATTTAATTAAATTATTCTAATAATAATTCATCAATTGTTAAAATTGAATTTAAATTATCTATTGTTTTTTTAAATATCATTTTAACATTAATGTTGTTTTGTTCTAATACTAAACTCATTTTTGTTTTATCTATTATTGAATAATATCCTTTAGTTTCTATGTATAAGTTAAAATTTGGCAAATAAAAATCTGGCACATACGTTTTTTCAACACCTTCTTTAATATATTGAATATATATTTTTCTAATCCACAATATTTTATTGTCATTTAACCATTGCGACATTTTTAATTCATATTTTCCTCTTAAAGAATATTCTTCACCAATAATATTTTTTTGTTTATAAAATTTCACATGTTTAAAATTGTTACTTATTTCATTTTCTTCTAACATCTTGGAGTGAGATTTGCTAATTTTCGATTTTTGTTCAGAAGAAAGTGGCTTTCCTAATTGGTGATGTATTCTCTTACCAGTAGCATACATTTCTTTTTGTTGCTCAGATGCTTTATTTACCCTATTATCAGTTTCCTTTGTAAGTCCTCTTGACCATCCCATTTTTGATTTAGTCTCTGCATTACTGTATTTTTTATTTTTATATTCAACTCCATCCGGTGTATGCATTTGAAATATATGACCACATATACCAAGTTTGTGAAATATTAATTCGCAATGAGGACATTTATATTTATCTACATCAACTTTCCAAGATTCATCTACTGTTATTTGTTTTTTATTAACTGTATTACATTTATTATAATGCCTTTCAAAATTAGAAACAGAAATATTTTTATTACATTTATCACAACATTTTGTGTTTTTAGGTTTTCCAAGTAAAGAAATACTTAAATTTTTTAATCTTTCTTTTAACTTTGGATTAGATTCACAATTTACTATATGAGCACCAAATTGTTGTGGGATCTCAAACTCAAAAGACTCTTTGCAATGCGGACAAGTTTTCATACTTTTTTATTATAAATAGTATAAAAAATTGCAGGTTAGAAAATTGTTAGCACGTTATTGTTTTTTGAGTGGGAGTTGATGGAGACGAGCCACCCGAGTTTTAAAACAACCGATTTACAGTCGGTCCCGCTACCCCTACGGAATAAACTCCCATTTTAATGTTGCACAGACGGTTATAATCGAAATAACTACGTGTAGTTTTTGGAGAACTCACCGACACCAAGCCTGTCGTCTGTATTTTATCTATTTTTTAAGCTGTAAGATAATTAGCTAAGTAGCGAAAACTGGAATCGAACCAATGTAGACACAGCTTATGAGACTGGTGGGAAACCAACATCCTTTTCGCAATATATTTTTTTGTAGCCCCTGCCGGTCCTGACCCGACGACTTCATTCATGTAAAAAATGCACTCTACCAACTGAGTTAAGGGGCTATTAGTAGCATATATCAGAATCAAACTGATGACCTTCCTCATATGAAAAGGACGCTCTAATCAACTGAGCTAATATGCTATTTAAAAAGAGCGGGTGATGAGGATTAAACTCACGGCCTCATCCTTGGCAAGGATGCGCTCTATCGCTGAGCTACACCCGCTTTTTTGATTATCAATATGTCAAATAACTCTGCAAACTTTTAAGTCATTGCTCGACTTGTAAACTTTTTAAGCAACAAAAAACCCGAACCTTTTTTAAGTCCGGGTGTGTTATGTTGTTTCCCTTTTAAGTTTTTATATCTTACTTCATGAAACAAAATGTTTTAACACACCCATATTATCGCGGCTATAATCGCCAGGGGTAATACACGCATACCCGACTGTCGGCATGACTGCCCAAATCGTTGTAATTGTTGTATGTGTTAAATTTTTCATTGAAGATGTTTTCTTTTTAATTAAACTTAAATAGTATAAAAAATTATTTTCTCAAATATTTCTTTCGACCAATTATAACGCAAAGATATAATTAAAGTTTAATAAAAAGCAAATTTATTTTCATTTATTTTTTATTTAACTTGTAAAATCCTGATATTCAGCTAAATAATTTTTTGTAAAATCCTAAACATAATCGTAAAATCCTGTCATTGATAATATTAAACAAAAAATCCACAATTTTTTTAAGCAAGGGAGCCAACGAATTTATTCGTTGGAGTATGTCAGTCAATAATATTTCCTTGCAATTTGTTTTTACCAACCTTCTTTAGCAACTCCGGATGCAACTGCAGCTTCTGCGTTAGCAGAGCTCATTATAGCACACATTTTATGTCCTTCTTTAGTTTCTCCTTTACATACGTATCCACCTTTTGCGTTTTTAGATATGATAGGATTAACGAAAGTTTGTTTGCTTTTTAATTTCATACAATATCCTTCTAATACGATTAATGTGCTCATGATTTTTAGTTTTAAGTTTTTTATAAATATGAAATATTTTATAAAACAAGTTTTAATATATGTTTATGTTCTAAATTAGCTTATATTTATATAAAAACAAGCTCATGAAAAATTTAAAAAAAATAATAGAAGAAACAGTAAGTAAAGTTCTGGGTGAAGGCGATTTTTTAACACATCAAATAAAAAATTCAATAAGCGTGTTAAATAATGTTTTCAAAGACAACTTAGTTGCAAAGATAAACGAAACAAATGATAAAGATAAACGAAACAAATGATAGTGTTATTGATGTTTATATTAAGAAATACAATATAAATGCATTAACAAAAATAGATAAAACGATAGAAAATTTAGGATATTTTATTTCTATTTTTAGTATAAATGGATTTCAAAAGAAATTTAACAAAGATTCATTTTTTAAAAAAATAAAAGACTTAAAAGAATTAACTCCAATATACCTAAAGCTGGAGAAAAAAATGGACTCAAATGAAGATATAGATACAATTATCCCATCTATGTTATATCACATTACACATGAAAGACATCTCGCAAAAATCAAGAAAATAGGTTTAGTTCCAAAATCTAAATCTAAAAAATCAGCTCATCCTGAAAGAATATATTTAGCGTGGAATGAAGAATCTGCTATAAAATTAGTAAAAGAATTTTCAGATTTAGAATACGAATTTGAACATAATTATGTTTTATTAAAAATTGACACAAGTAAAATTTCTGAGTTTAGACGTGATAAAAATTTCAAATTACATAATGACCCAAACTTTACAGATGGTTATTTTACATATGATAATATACCTCCTGCTGCAATAAATTTTGAAAATATGAAATTAATAAACCTTGAATAATATGAGTTTGTTAGAAAAAATTAAAATAGAAAGATTTATTTCGGAAGATATTGACGAAGTTAAACAGTTAATTAAAAACATACATTCAAAAATCTGTTTTAATGAAACAAATATTCACATTTATAATAATTTAATGTATAAACTTTTTTTTAACGGTTATAGTTTTCTTTTGGATTTTTCATTAAAAGTAACATATAGAAAAAAAATAATAGGAGTTATGTTATTATCTGACTTTTCGTTTTATTGGCTATTAGAAACATATAAAGAAGATGACAAAAACATAAGCAAAAAAATAAAAAAATATAAGAACAAAGAAGGTTTAAGGAGTGTTTTTTTTGGAATTGATAGGAAATATCAAAAAAAAGGATTAGGCTCTAAAATGATTGAATATATACAAAAAAACTATAAGCAGTTTGATTATTTGTGGGGAATTCAACATAAAGAGATTTCAAATATGGAATTTTTCTTAAAAAGAAGAAAAGTTGTTGCAGAAATAGGAAATTCCGTATATACTGTGCAGGATTTGAAATAAAAGCTTAAAACCCTTCTTTAGTAACTCCAGATGCTACGGCAGCTTCTGCGTTGGCTTTACTCATTAATAGACTCATCTTATGTCCATCTTTACTTTCGCCCTTTGCAATGTACCCACCCTTTTTAGTTAAGCTAATAACAGCATTAACCATTACTCCCTTTGATTTTGTCTTAAGACAATAAGCCTCTAATACTACTTTTTCCATTTTTTTTGGTTTTATAGTAAATATTAAAAATTTTTATTTTAAGTCGGTGATGTTATTAATTGAAATTTAGTAGGATGCGACAATCTATAATCAACTTGTCTTTCATCAACATATTCTCGATAATTAACATAACCTTTAACATATGGAGTTACGCGAGCATCGAAAAAAATAACATCTCCGTTATTTAACGCTCCTAATTTCTCAAATCCTTTTGTTTTGTTAAACCACAAATGGTCAGTAACAATTTTATCAGACTTATCCTTAATATCTTTTAAGAGTATTGTTTCTACAGGATATCCATGATAATTCTTCTTTGTTCCAAATTTCTCAAATATTCCACTAAATCTGTCCCGTATATTTTCTATTTTTTCTAAATCTTTTCTCATTGATAAAACCCTTTTCTTTTTATATAATTAGCAACTTGCGGTGCTAAAAAATCTTTCACATCTCTATTTTCCTTTATCTCGTTTCGGATAAATGTGGAAGACATTTCAATTAAATTAACATCAAACATTTTTACTTTTGGATGTAAAATTAGATTACCGCCATCGCTGGAGCTACGTGAATATACATAAATTTGATATTCTTCAAGTATTTTTTGATAATCTTTCCACTTGTGTAAGTTTTCTAAATTATCAGTTCCCATTATTATAACAAATTCATTTTCTTTAAATGTTTCTTTTAATAAATTGAGCGTATCTATAGTATACGAAGGTTTTGATAAATTAAATTCAATATCACTGGCTCTCATATGTTCATTATCAATTAATGCCATATTAACCATTTTTAACCTTTCTTTTTCTGATAGTAGAGAATTTTTATCCTTGAGAGGATTGTGAGGAGATATTATAAACCACACACATTCCAATTCGGTATGTTCAAGCATGTAAGACGCCAATATTGTGTGACCGTTGTGGATTGGATTAAAACTACCGAAGAATAAACCTATTTTCATATGTGATATTATTAAACGAAGATAATCATTATAATGTTGCAACTAACTTTTTTAAACTATTTATTGAAAAAAGAAATATAAAATGAATAATAAAGAACTAAGAAAATCGATAAGAAGGATTTTAAAGGAAAATCTTGAAAATTCTGATTGGGTGAATGCCAGTGATGCTCAAAAAGCTGCAATGCAAGATATAGACTCAGAAGATGAATTTGAACACTTAGGAACTAATAGGTTTGAAAAAGATTTTGATGTTGAAGATTTTCTATATGATTTAGAAGCTCAAAAAAATATGTCTGAGCCATCTGTAAAAAGATTAGAAAAACAAATTGGGCAATTAAAAAGATTTGGAAAGGGTTCTTTGAATGAATTATCGCCAGAAATAAGACAATCCGCACTTAAAAAAGCTGTTGATTATATTGAACAACCTGGAGATACCTATCATAAAGACCCGCTCCAATATATTAAGAAAAAAAACCAAGCAAATTCATTTATTTCTCATGTTAATCCTGAGTTAAAAAAAGAAGCTATGGAAATAGCAAAAATGATAGATGTAAATTGTGAAAGTCGTATAGAAAAAGAAGCGGTAGGAAGTACACTTGAACCAAATGTTGTATTATATTTTGGTCAAAACATTGCAGATTTAAGTAATCAAATACTTAAAATTGCCATTAAAAAAGATAATCATACATGGGAAACCAAAAAATTTATTCCTGAAAATATTCAAAGAAGATTGGCTAATTTTATAAAAAAGATTCAAACAAAAGAAATATCTAGTCCAGTTAAACAATTGAATGAGAGATTTCTTGGTGGATGGCATTATTTCGCAACTCCAGAAGGTAAAGAAGAATATATTAAAGACCTCGAGTCTAAAAAGATTAATGCAAAAGGAGAAGAATTAGAGCAAATTGAAAAAGAACTTAAAAAGTTAAAATCAATAAAACCAAAATCCTTAAAAGAAGAAACATCAAAACTTGACAAGCCAAAAGATTCTGCAGGAAATTCAATATCATCCGGAGTGAGAGTTGAAGATTTAGAGTCGGGTAGTGCTGGACGAGTTGAGAGATTTGGTATTGACGACAAAGGACAATTAACAGTTCATGTTGCTTGGATAACAAAATATGGACAGATAGCTCCAAAGTCCATTGTTTATCCCAAAAATATAATTGTTAAAGATTCTGCAAAAAAGATAACAGACGAAGGAATTAAAGATACTTTAAAAAATATTTATAAAGAATTGAATCCTATTGAAAAATGGAAACAAATGAAAGAAAATCGTAAAAAGCTCGAAAAAGAAGTTAGTGATTTACGAAGAGAAGTTTCTGAAAAGGAAAAAGAATTAGAAAAAATAGTGAATAGTAATCATATTAAAGCTGATGTAAGTAATGATGTTGACGAAGGAATTGGAGCTGGATTATCACTTCCAATAAAAAAAGGAGCCGGAAGCAGATTTAAATAAAACTATTTTGGAAAATAAGTTAAGAAAATATATTCAAAAAATCCTTCAAGAATCTTTAAATACAGAAGACATTCCTGAAGACATCCCCATTAAAAAAGATTTAAAATTCACTGAGACCTCAAGAGGTTCGCATCATGGCCAGCAGGATTTAACAGCTTATGCCACAATAGAGGGAATAGTAGTTGGCTATGTTGAATATTCTATATTTCAGAACGAAATCCACATAGAAATGATTGAAGTTGTTGAAGAACAAAAAAGACAAGGAATAGCAACAAAATTATTTCATTTTATAAGACTTAAAAATTCTGGTATGAAAATTATTCCAGGATATTCAACCGAAGAAGGAAGTAAATTTTATAATGCTTATAAAAGCAAAAAACTAAAAGAAGATATAAATGTTCCTATAAATGTTGGAGATACCGTTCTTGGTGGCCGTTTTAAAAATAAAAAAATTATTATTAAAGATATAGGAAAGTCAGATAAGGGCGACATTACAATTAATGACAAGCCTCTTTTAAAAGTTAGGATTCCAAAGAAAATAAATGAAGAAAAATTGACATGTTTATATATTCATGGTTTAGGAGCTGAAATATCTGATGATATTAAAAATTCTCTTTCCAAATACAATCTCATATATCCCAAAATAAACTACGACAAAACAACAAAACCATATTATCAATGTTTAGAAATATTAAATAAAGATAAGGTGGATTTTATAATAGGTCATTCTATAGGTGGAGTTATGGGTTATTATTTAGCTAAAGAAACAAATATTCCAGCTTTATTATTATGTCCGGCATTTGGAGATGAATATAAAGTTCTCACAAGTAAGTTAGTTAAAGATAATAACCCAAAAATAGTTGTTATCATAGGAAAAAAAGATGATGAAGTTGATAATAAAAAAGTTAAATCCACTTTAGAAAATCAACCCAATTGTGTTATTAAAGAATTAAATATCGGACATGATATTACAGAAAAAAATCTGATTTTATTTGCTGATGGTTTTGTTGAAAATTTATAATTGAAATTATTATTTTTTAATATAAAGTGCTTCCAGTTGGACTTGAACCAACGACCCGAAAATTAAGAATTTCCTACTCTACCATCTGAGCTATGAAAGCAATAATTTATAATGTATTATAGATATATGTTGAGTAAAATCCACAGAATGTTCTATTTTATGGATTGTGCTCAACAAATATGTAATTGTGTGTCCGACAAGATTTGAACTTGTGACCTCCGCATTAAAAGTGCGGTATTCTAACCAGCTGAATTACGAACACATAGTGTACCCAGAAAGATTCGAACTTTCAACGGCCTTTCGGCTCCCCACAGGGTAAAAACCTGTTGCTCTACCAATTGAGCCATGGGTACAAATAAAAAAGCCTGAATCTACACAGAGACTCAGGCTTTTTGGACTTATAAAAAAGTCAATGAGCTATCGTCCCCGGAGACCAGGGTTTCTTAGATTTTTTTATTTTGATTATTGTTAACATTTTGTTTATTTTTTTAAATTAAAAAGAGCCCACACTCAACTGGTGGCTAATTTTTATGAACGAGTATTACCCAAGTTCTGTCATCCACTATGACAAATTTCTATTGTTATTTTAACCTTGAATATCTTGACATTCCGTGATGTTATAGGTCTTTATAAAATCCTTACCATCAGTTATTATTAAATCCAAGTTACTTGAATAGTACCCGTTATTAGAACCGTGTCCAGCTATTTTTACAGAATGTCCTTGTATTGGAATTAATTCAATTCCGTAATCAGGAATTCTTTTGAAGAAATCATCATTTGTTAAATCAAATTCTAATCCTTCAAATCAGCGATTGTTAAATCATCTAATGTTAATGAATGTGATTCACAACAATCTGATTCATGATTTGAATATAACTTTACTTCATTTTCAAATTCAATTGCATCTGAGTCAACTTTTACTACTTTTAATTTGTTCATTTTATTTATGTTTTTGGGTGCTATATCGGCTACGACCCGATTACCTTCTGTACCACAAACAGACACTCTACCAATTGAGCTAATAACACCATATTAAATTTGTTTAAAATACAAATTTTAAGACTTTAATATTATTTACTTTTTCACTATATCCAAAATTTCTAATTTCATCATGTATTTCTATGTGACAATTTGCACAAACCATAATACATTTATCAACTTCTACTTTTAATCTTTCAAAACCATAAGATTTGCCACCAATAGTAAAATCTTTTTCACTTGGATTTGTATGATGAAATTGTAAAACTGATGTTGATTTATTATATCCACAACATTCACATTTCCATCCTTTATATTCAATTAATCTAATTTTACTTCTTTTTCTCCAATCTATAACAGCCTGACTTTTGGTTTTAGTTTTTTGTCTTTTTTTATTTGTTTTAATCAAATCATCAGAAATGTAATTTCTAATTGTTGTCCTATCTACCTTAAAATAAGCGGCTGTTTTTCTTAAAGACTTACTTTCTATATAAAAATTAACAACTTCTATTTCAATAAGTTCTTTTTTCTTAAATGTACCACTTGATTTATTTAATCCATACAAATTACATATTTTAATTAACTTATCTTCTCCAATGTCCAAAATTGACCTTATTTCGTCATAGCTTTTCAATTCTCTTCTGTAAGCAATTATTTTGTTTATAACTTCATCAGTTATTCCAATTAAAAAACTGTTTCTTACTCCGCCAAGTCCAACATTATTTATGTGATAAGACACAGTGCTTTTTGAACACTTTAATTGTTCAACTATTTCTTTTATAGTTGAGCCTTTTTCTCTTAAAGAGATAATTTTATTTTTCAAACCTTTATCCATATTATTAACTTTATTTGTTAATAAATATGGGATAAAATTCAAAAAAACAAAATTTATTTCAAAGAACGTTGCGGACCCGCCTGGACTTGAACCAGAAAACGCAGATTAACAATCTGAAGTGATACCAATTTCACCACAGGTCCCAATATTTATTTTTTAATTTCTTCTTTAGTAATAGAATCACCAACCTCTATTACTTTGCCAAAAACTTTTTTTGTCCAACCATTTATTCCTCCTTTATTATTTCCTATTAAACAACCTTTTTGTGCATTAATTGCTTTTACTAAATGTGTGTAGAAATTGCCGTGCACTTTCGCATAGACTATATCTCCTACTTTAACTTCATCTATTGTAATTGGGGCAATTTTATGTTCTTGTCCCGACTTAATTAAAGGAACCATTGAGTTTCCTTTTTCACTGGTGACGAAAGTCTCACCGTTTTGTAATCTTTCTAATTTATAATTTCTCATTTTTTATTATTTGTTTTGGCGGAAAACGGGCAAATCGAATACCATTCAAATTAACGAACCTCTCGCTTAGCAGGCGGAGACAACTCCCTGGTTGTTTCGTTTTCCATTTATTATTTCAAAGAACATTTTTTGCAGAGGCTAAGAGAGTTCAACTCTTACAACCTTTTCAAGTCCTAGCTATTTTCAAGATAGTGTACCTCCGTCAACTGGGAGCCTCTATGTTTGCCTATTAACTCTATCACTCACCTAAACGGTGGATTACAGAACTTCGGCAGGATTTTATTCCTGTTCAGTTAGTGGAGATTGCCAGAATTGAACTGGCGTTAATTTCACGGTTCTTCAAACCGCAGCTAGACCGTCTCAGCTAAATCTCCATTATTTTCAAAAAACGTTATAAAACAAAAAACCCGAACTCTTTTGTAAGTCCGGGTGTGTTTATGTTGTTTTAATTTTAATCTTTTACGATTCAAAAGGACAATACACACCCGCTCGGCTTTTATTACTAAAACTCGATTTGTTAAAATGCTTATGTGTATTATTTGTTGTCATTTTGTATTCTTAATATTCTTTAAATAGTATAAAAAATTATTTTTCTAAAAATTCTTATTATCAATTATAACGCAAAGATATAATTAAAGTTTCAAAAAAGCAAATTTATTTTGATTTATTTTTTATTTCATTAAAAAAGGTATCTCGGGTTTTCTGATAATTTGCCGTTGTCATACTGATTAGAGTCGAACTAATCGTGTTGCGTTTCTACATTTCTACAATTTACATTTTTACAAAGTCGGCCTTTTTGATTCTATTGCCTTTTCCATAAGGATGTCTTGTGAGACTTGTTTTTTGTATTTATCTCCTTTCGAAGTTAATTACTATGAACGTTTTTTAGAAACTTTCTTGAAACTATCTGGTGTATCGTCACCTGAACCTATCCGGTAAATGTTGCCGGAACCATCCATACTGGCCCGAGAATGTTTTTATTCAGAACTCATAAGAGATTCTAAATCTACATGAGAAAAAGAAAGCTCTATTGTTTTTTGATTTAATATTTCAATTTCATTTTGAGTGGTTCTGTACTTTGTTTTGAAGTGTGAAATTTTACTTTTCACTTCCGTAGAAGTAACAGCCGGAATATATTCAACTTTTATTGATTTTCTTGTTCCGTTTCCAAGGTTCTCAAATTTTGTTGTTTTTGTTGGTTTAGTGCGAGCTAATGCATTTTCATAAATTGATAATAGCAATTTGTTATTATGCATAGAGCGAACTTTATTGTCTACTTGATTTTCTTTGTTAAAAGAAGAAATCTTTGAATTTATTTCTTCAGAAAATCCAAGGGCTTTTTCCAAACGAGAAACAGCTTCTCCAAATTTTTTAATATCTGCCTCATCAGTAATGACCTGGTCATCTTCTTTAGTTGAACCAAGTGGAGCTCTAAAAGTTTCACTTTGAATAGATTGAACTGATTTAGAAATTTCATTTTTAAGTCTTAGTGCTTCTGATACAGTAATGTTCATGATGATATATTTTAATTATTTATTGTTTGGGATACAAATGTAATAATAAATTTAATACAAACAAATTTATTTACATTTTTCTTCTTTAGATAACTCTTCTATAATAACAGAAAGTTGTCCACATGCGGCACCGTTGTTAATTTCTGATTGAGTTGCCACTGCTACGGCATATTCAAAACCGCTTTCTTCTAATTGTTTTTTTATTTCTTCGTTCATTTTTTTGTTTTTTTAAATTAAAGTTAAACCGTTAAATCCAAATTTTAAATTCTTACCATTAAATACAACTAAATTAGAAGGATGTTCTGGCTTTAAAACGCATCTTGAGTATGCTTTTACAACCTCTATATCTAATTTTTCTGGTATATATAAATAGTTATTACATTTACAACTATCAAAATAATTCCATTGTTTTGATAATAACATTCTTTTCGTTTTAAAATCAAAACTCGAAAAGTCTATAAAATTTTCTTTACAAAAGTCATTAATTTTCATCAAAGAAACAAATCCAACATCATATATTTTTAAAAAATTTGCAAATTCTAAAAATTCGTATATTTCTTTCTCAGAATCAATATTGTTTTTAATTAGATTACAACTTAAATGTAGTAAGTTTTTGTTAATTAATTTTTCTTGAGCTCTTTTTAACTCTACGGTAGATAATGCCTTAAAACCTAAAATTTCATTATTCTTAACATCTTCATAGTGATGTCTACTAATAGAAATGCTATCAAAATTATTTATTTCGCCATTCTCGAATAAATTTAATAATTGAAATCCATTTGTGTTCATTACAAGAAATGTTTCCGGAAAGTAAAATCGAATTAAATCAATTATTTTATAAAGTTTTTTTAGTTCTAAAGTTGGTTCACCTCCAGTGATTGATATTTTTTTAACTTCAATTTCTTCTTTTAATGAAATTAAAGTTTGTTCAAATTTTTCAAAATCAAAAGCGTTTGCTACATTTTTAAACTCACAAAAAGAACAATTTGCGTTACATCCATTTAATTGAACATATAAATTAATATACGGTTCCGTTATTGGAACCATTTCACAGCCATTTAATGAACAGTTATGAGATTTTAAATCTATAGTTTTCCCAAAAATAGTTGTTTGCATTTTTAACAGTGGCTAAAATTACTTGTTTTACCTCCTCTACCACACGGATCTACATCAGAAGAATTAGAAGAAGATTTTCTCTTTAAGTCTTCAATTTCTTTTTTTAATTTTTCCAACTCTAAACATTTTTTATCTAATTCAATTTGTGTTTTACACTTTAATTTGAATTCTTTCAAAACTGCTTCTGAAATTTGCCCAGTATCAACAAGTGTTTTTTCTGCTGCTTCAACAAAAGTTTCCATATCGTTTGGGTGAGTTTTAGAAAAAAATTTATAATATTCTTCCAAAAATGCTATTTCGTCTTTTTTTGCCATGTTGTTTTTATTTTAAATTTACACCTTCAATAACTCCTTCTCCAAGATGGTTATTATTAGAAACTTCATTTGGATTTATAGGACTTAATTTAATGAAAAAATTGTCCTTATCAAAATTTTCTTTTAATTTATCAATATTAAAATCACTTTCATCAACTAAAGTCATGTTTAAAGTAGTTTTTAAGTTGCTGAAAGTTTTTATTTTTCCAAGTTCTGAAATTGTCATTTTCTTTTTGTATGGAATTAGCCAATTTCTTTTTTCATCTTCCAGTGAATGCAAAGATACTTGAAGAGTGATATTATCTTTTATCCAACTAAAATCAGCATCTTTAATTCCAATTGTAGAAACATAATGATGGGTATTTGAATACAAACTTGTAATTCTACGAATTGCTTCTTTAACATTTTCAACATTAAGTCCGAAATCACCCATTCTGGTATAATTAATTTTAAACTCCTGGCTTTTAGATGGATCAATATCTTTATTTTTTTCAATGACAAACATTACTTGTTCAACTATTTCCTGAGCTGTTAAATTTCTCCATTTTTTCATTTGTCCAGTTGCACAAAATTTACAACGAATAGGACATCCTGACATTACGCTTACACCAATCATATAGCGCTCTTTTCGACTTCCTAAATTTTCATCTTTTAAAAAATTTTGGTGTTTACCTATTGCGTTTTTTGTGTAAAATGGAAGAAATGTATCAGTGGTTTCTATCAACATTCCATCTTTTAACTTTAAACAATACACGGCTCCATTTGAGAATTCTTTTTTACCGGCGATTTCCATATTATTCTAATTCTTTCTTAATTTTTAATTTAGCTTGTTGCCTGGTTCTGTGTTTTTCAACCTTTTTTTCAGTTTTAATATCTGCTCTTTCTCTTTTAGCATCTCCTATATTATCATAATTTTCATAAGAAGTATTATGGTCTATAAAAGCCGGAGTATTACGTTTATCTCCGGTTAAACAATAAGGTTTCATTTTCCTTTGTTTTATCCAGTTTTTTATTTTTTTGTTTATTTTTTTAGTTCTGCTCATATTTAAAAAGTTGCAAATTATTCTTTAATGTCTTTGTGGGTCTATTTTTTTATGACAATTAACACAACAAGTTATTCCATCAATATTTTCATGTTCTTTTATTACTAATATAATTAAATTTTCAAATTCCTCATTATTTAATTCTGCTATTTTCCTTCCACTTAATATACCTAAAACTATATCATTAAATGATTTACTTTTATGATGCACTTCCAATTCTCTATTTTTAACAAAACAAAATTGACATGTAAAATCATCTCTTATCAATATTGGTTTTACCCATACTGGATATAATCTTGTTCGTATAACTTGATTTCTTTCTCTATTTCCTTTCCAAAACCAATGTTTTTCTCCGGTTACTTTCTTTATTCTTCCAGACGTATAGCCTTCAATTAGTGATTTTGAAACTTTTTCTTTTGTTTCTTCATTTTTCATTGGATTTTTATTACCCTTCATTCTGTCTGAATTTAATTTTGATACTTGTTTTTTAGTTAATCTTTTCTTTTTAACAGTTCTTCCATATTTTTTTATAGATGGATTATTGTCAGATTTCATTAAATCCACTATTTTCTTTTTATTTTTTTTCTTACATTTTTCACATTTTTTTCCTAATATTATTCTGGATTTTGTTTTTGTTGCATTTCTTTTTACAGTAGCATAAATTTTGTTACACTGTGGACATTTTATTTTTTTTTCTACAGTTTTATAATTGTTATGTTTGGTACCTTTACATTTCTCACACAAAACTTGATGTTTTGTTCCTGTAAATTTGTTTAAACAATACTTACACTCTTTATCTTCATGTCTTTGCTTGTAGTTTTCTGATGCTATCTTATTAGAAAGTATTCTTCTACATTCCTTAGAACAAATTTGCTGAACTTTTGTTCCTACAAATTTAGCATTACATATTACACAATTTTTATCTTCCATATTATTTACACCAACTTAACATACGTGTCAATTGTAAATATATGTGAATTTTATTTCAAAACAAATTATTAATAAAATGTTGTGAATTTTTACTGAAAAGCTGGCAATAAATCAGAAACTTCTGATTCGTGAAGTATTATTCCATTTTGGGCACAGAATTTTATAATTGACAAACAACTGTCTTTTTGGGCAGGATGGTTTCCATATGCCTTTAATTGATTGAAATATAACTGATGTTTCTCAGACTCTTGTCTTCTAACACATCCCAATGTAAGTCTTTCATTTGTTTTGTCATTAAAAACACGAAAACCTATATAATGTTTTTCAATTACATAATTATAATATGAAGCAATGCAATGATTCATTGTTGAGCCTTCATGATTTAATTCGTCAATAGTTGCAATCAACTCTATTCTAATATCTCCATATGCACCTGATAATTTAACGAATGGAGCTACTGCTTTTTTAAACTCTTCAGCGAGTTTTTTATCTAAACTTCCATCGGTTTTAAACTCGGATACAAGTTTATTATGAAGAATTTCAACAGAATATTTATTGAGATTTAAAATTTCATTTTCGTCTCTACCATAAATCTTTAACATGCGAACTGTGTCTACATATATCGTCAAATAATCTTTACCAGACACAGAAGGTTCATTCATACCTTGAGTGAAAAATGATTGTATTTGTTCAAAAGATAAAATTTCACCATCACCAAAATTACAATTTAATCTCAGGAAGAATTTTTCAATATCTTCTTCAGTGGAAAATTGTTTTAATATTTCTATTTGGTCCGGTGTTATTTTTTTGAGAGTTTCGGTCATGAATATTTTTTACTTAATTAAACGATAAAGTTAATAAAATGTTTCCAATTAACTTTTTTTATTTAAAAATATCTTTATCAAATCTTTAAATACGGTACTTTCTACTTTATTTGATTGCGTAAACGTTTCTTCACCATCTAAAACTTTGGAAATAACTTTTTCTTTTTCTTTCAATAAATTCATTATATCTTCATCAATAGTTTCGCAGCAGTATAGTGTGATAATTTGTACATTGCCAATTGTTGTTGCTCTATGAATTCTGTCATGAGCTTGCGTATTAATGCTTGGACTGAATGACTGAGAAATCACAATAGCAGTATTTGCTATAGTGAGTGTTATCCCAACCGAGGCGGCGCCTAAACTTCCAAGAAACACCATAACTTCACTATCTTTATCCATGAATTTTTGAACTGCTTCATTCTTTTCATCCATTGATTTCTTACCGGTAAAAACCACCGATTTATTACCAAAGTATTGATGTAATTCGTCAATGTTTTTTAAAAATTCTGCAAATACAACAATTTTTTCACCATTTTCAATATAATTTTCAATTATCTCAATGGCTTGTTTTGTCTTTATGGAGCAAGTTATTTGTTTTAGTTTTTGGGCTTTAGCTAAGTATCCCAATTCGGTTTCTACTTCTGTAATTTCATCAACAACACCTTTTTCAGCTTTTTTATATTCTCGCCACTGTTCCAAAGAAAGTTCAATAGGAATGTCGGTAAAAGTTTTTGGAGGTAAATGCTTAAGGATGTCTTCTTTTTTTCTTCTTATAAAATATGGAGATATTCTTTCGCTTAATTCTTCTAAATTAGAATTTCCACTAAAATCCCAATATCCATATTCATTTTCGTGACCATTACAATATCTAACACCAAAATGATGCTGATTTTTAAATTCATCTGGAGCTATCATATTTAATAGAGGAAATAGTTCGTAGCTCCTATTTAAAATAGCGGTTCCCGACATGAGAATCTTCCTTTTAATGCTTTTAAAAGCCTTTCTTGAAATTTTGGAACGAGCACTATCCATGTTTTTTAAATAATGTGCTTCATCAAATATTATTAAATCATAATCCTCTACCCTTAGTTCAACGTCGTCTTTTTTAATAAATTCCAAAGCATCAGCCTTAGTTTTTATCGATTTTTGTCTTTTACAGTTTGGACATTCTTTGTATTTTTTCCTATCATTAATTTCAATAAATCCACATTTTGGCGTTGTGCATTTGTGAGAAAAATTATATCTTATAAAACTCTCAAGACTTTCATAATTAATAATATGAAATAAACTTTCTTCTTTTGTATATACTACTTCATTTGATTTTCTTCTTGGTTTCCATTTATACACAAAGGCTTTTTCATTAGAAAACTTTAAAACTTCATTTCTAAAATTTAATTTAAGACTGGCCGGCATAATTGCTAAAATTTTTTTGTCTTTTTTTGTCATTATACCATACAAAATACTCTCTAAACTTTTACCGGTTCCTGGTTCATCACCGATTATGGCCAATCCTCTACTTTTATCACAGAAAATAGCTGCTTGTTTTTGATATTCATACGGTTCTATTTTCATAAAGCCCCAATCAATAACAGAAGTGTCTATTGTTTCGTATTTGGCCTGAAGTGCTTCTTTTTTTGTTTTTAGTCTCAATTCAAATTCCTTCTTCAACTTTTCAACATCTTCCGGCTCCATATTCGTAAACTTGAACTTCAAATTATTAGACTTAATAAAATCAATAATTTTAGCCAAAGCAGCTTCATTAACTACGCGATACCAATCATTGAATATTGTTCCGTCTTCTTTCCTAACAGAATCCATTTTGGTTTGTTGTTGGTCTTTAGGCAAGGACTTAATAAACTCAGACAACGATTTATTAAAATGAAAATAAGGCTTAATAAAATTAAACCTTACTTCAAAATTTGTTCTTAATTTTTTTATTTCTATTGACATATACTTTTTAATCCCACCAATGATTTATTCTTTCGTTCAATACTTTAAACAACAATTCTTGACATCTTTTTTGATTAAAATCAGCTAACATCATTGCTAACTTTTTTTTGCTTGATGTTAAATTTCTATCTTGTTTAAGAACTTTTTTTACACTTGCTTTGTGTTTTCCAAAATAATCATCAAATTTTTCCCATACAGGGATAATATCCAACTCATGACAATCTGCATGTTCCTCAGATTGAATCCAATTAAAATCATCTTTACAATAATCCATATATTCCATACTATAATATTCTTCTTGAACTTTTTCTATCAAATTAAGGCATAATGTAATGTCTTTATTAAGAGCTTCTACTCCTGTATGTCTATTTGCCTCAACAAGATATTTGCGTTGCTGTAATAGCTTAAATTTGATTATTTCAAAAATATAGTGGTCATCCCAATTTTTATCTTTATAAATAATCGGAATCCAAGTAATAATAGATTTAATTCCTTCAATAAATTGATTTAACCAAATAGGTAAATATCTTTTTATTGACTTTCTATTCCAAGCAGAATCTGCTGGAACCTGTAATTGTTTATGTTGTTTTGTTTCCATTTTATATTATAAATAACCGTAAATGCAAATAAAACTGTTTTTAATGTAAAATGCAATGTTCGTTTAATAAATTATTAGATATTTATAAGAATAAAACCATATTAACATGTCATTAGAAATAAAAAGAAGTGAACTCGATTCCTTAATTCAGGAAGAGGTTTTAAAACAAAATAAGAAACTTGCTTTAGAAAGCAAAAAAAATAAGATATTAAAAAGCTTAAATGAGCTTGATGGTTCCGGCCAAAACACAGCAGGCGAACTTAATGCTGCTGTATCCACTCCAACACCAAGCACTCCACCTCCAAGCACTCCAGCACCGAGTGAAGCTGGAAAAAAAGAAGAAAAACAAGAAAGCATTTTTGATGCTAAGCCCGGAGAAACAGTTATTTTCAACTTTCAGGATGTAACAATCAAAGTACAAAGGCAATTGGACGATTTATTTCGTGTGGTTGATGCTTCTGAGAGTAAAAAACTTAAAGATGGGGATTATGTAAAAATTCAAGGAAATGATACTCTTGCTAATGGTAAAAAGTTTAAATTTATAATCTTAAGACAAGCATTAAATTATGAATCAAATCCGCTACAATCTTGGAAAGTAATTAAAAATTAACTAACCACAGTTAAAGAATTAAAAACCCTCTCAATTTATCGTTGAGAGGGTTTTTGTTGTTAAAAGCTTTATTTTTACAATCCGGCCAATCTTCTCATTCTTTCTCCGCTATTCATTATGGTATCTTTTCTACTTGTATTAATTCTTGAAGCTTTGTTTTTGCTATTATTACTATTTCCGACAAGAAGTCCTTCTGACATAGGTGGCGGACCTTGAACTGGAGCTTCTGGTGTATTGTTAGATTCTGGTCCGGCTAAATCAGGTGTTTGCTCTGGTTGAGAAAGCGTATCTCCACCTTCTTTTGGTTCAGTTATTGATTTAGCAACTTCTCCCTGCCATGATTTGAAAAAGTCATATAGATTAGCTGGAATTTTATAATTATTTTCATCAAGACTCATTTTAGACTCAACGAAAACTCCATTCGTCACAGAGAAACTCCATTTAAGATAATTGTCAGATTTTAAAATAATTGTTCCTGACCACAAGGAATCAACTCCGCTTTCTCCATTGTAAAATTTCATAGAATATCCATTATCCTGTTTGTCAAATTTAACAAGAGGACTAACTTTTTCTCTAAAATCATTTTCCCATTTTATAACTTCTGCCTTTGTTATCTTTGGTGCTTGCGTTTCTTTTGGTATTGTGTTTTCTGGTTCCATTTTAATTTTTTTTGTTAAGCTTTCATGCCGGCTCTAAATAAATATTCATCTATCTCGCCCTCATCTTTAAGTGCTGGATTAAATACTTGTTTAAGCGGATTCATTGGAAGTTGTTTTTCAGGCTCTCGAATAGTCTCGTTAGCTACTTTTGTAACTTCTGCTTCAATTAACTTTAATAATTCTTTCTTTGTCATTTTATAATTCTTCAATAAAATAATTAGCCTTTAACCAAAGGGTTTTATAATGTTTTTTTAATAAATCTTTTATAATGGTTTTGACTTTTTCTTCATCAGTGATTTTTCCATCTTTTATTCTACTTTTTAATTCTGTATCTAAAACGTCTTTAATCAAGTCTTTTATTTCAGTCTTGGTCATTTCTGTTTCTAATATTATTTGTGTTTTTGTATTCATTATATATTATAATTTAGAATATTCCCATTTAAATCCACCAGCAGTATATTTATTATTTTTTAAACATTTTGATATTTGTTTTCTTGAAACATTTAATGTTTCAAAAGCGTTTTTTATACTTCTAAAACAATTTATAAAAACACCATTTTTATCCAATTGATTTATTTTCTTGGTATTTTTTGGAATATTTCCAATTCTTTTATATGGCTCAAAAATAAAATTTTTAATTTCACATTCATAACACCAATAAAAACCTCCGGCACTTTTTCCATTTTTTTTACAACACCTACTTAATGATGAGTTATTTATTCCTGTTATATATTCAGCCTCTGTTAGTGATTTGAATTTTTGTATTATTTCTCCAGTTTTTATATTAATCTGTATTATCCCTTTAAAAAAATTTTCATTTTTCTGACCAAGATGAGATTCTCTTAAATTTTCAATATGAGAATCTGAAAAAATAATTCCTTTTTTATTATCTGACATTAATTTTTTTGTTTCCTCAGAATGTTTCCTGTTTGTACTTGAAATTGATATTCTCTTTTTTGTTTCTTCGGAGTGTTTAAAATTTATAGCCCCTGTTCCTTTCGCATTTGCATTAACAAGTTTAAAACCCCATACTTTAAATTGGCAAATCCAATATTGCTCCCAAAATTCCCAATCATTATTATCTACAATATCTAATATTTCGAAAATTGGAAATAATTTCTGTTTCCGCAATGATTTAATCCAATTAACTCTATAACTTCTTCCTTTTTTGTCTTTTTTGTGAGAGCGAAACCTAACCTTTGGATTAATTGTTTTTCCAACATATCTCACTTGTTGAGTATTGGGGTCAGTCAAAGTGTATATATAACAAAGATTATCCATTAAATTCTTTTGAAAGCTTATTAAGTATGTTTATAATATTTTTATTAGGAAAAATATCAGATTTATCAAGTCTCACATTACAATGAGTAAAAATTCCAGGCAATGTATTATCAATTACTGCTTGATTATATTCAAACCAATTATAATCAAAAGAAGTTTGAACCTTTATTTTATAAGTTTTTATTAAAACTCTTAATAATTTTTCAACATTAGATATCTGAGTATCTGTGAAGTTTTCAAAAAAACTATAACCCCTAAATGGTTTATCTAATTTTAGAACATTCGCTTCTGGGACTTCTTTATTTACATAATTATAGTATTTTCCGTCTTTAAAAGTTAATGGACCCCAAGAACAGATTTCTATTCCTATAGAAGTTCTATCTAATCTTCCGTTGGTACCTTTAAGACCTAAGTGATAACTATAATATTTGGGGTCAAAACATTCATAAACTTCACCTGTATTTCTATCTATAACAAATGCTGTTGATACAGTTGTTTCATCAGCATTCCATCCTCCAATTACATTTTTCGCAATTGGACCACCAGCTGTAAAATGCAGAAATATTTGCGTTTTAGAAGTTTCTTTTTTAATGTATTGAGCATCAGGTTGTCTTATGCTTTTATTTACTACTAAATCGCCATAATTAACAGGTGGTTGAACTTTTAATGGAGAAAGTGATGGATTGCCAGTGAGTTCTGATTTAGACTTTAATAAATTATAAGTAATTTGTCCAACTATTCCATCGGCTTTAAGATTATTGTGAGATTGAAAATCAATAACACCCAATTCGGTTCTTGAGCCAAAATCTCCATCTATTATTAAGTCATAACCATTTAATGAAAGTAGTTTTTGTACTTCAGATACAGTTTCGTTTCTATCTCCTTTTTTTACTGGTAAATTAGCCATATGCTTATTTTGTAATAAATAGGCTAAAATTCTTTGATTCTTATTTAATTCTTAATATATTATAATTCCAAATACATATAAATTTCCCCTTTTCTTTTATGATATTCTTTAAAACCAAATTTTTCATAAATTCTTATTGCTACTGAATTTCCTTCATAAACTCCTAAAATAGCAATATCTATATTTTTCTTTTTCATTTGTTTAATCGCTTCTTTTAAAAGTAATTTACTATAACCTTTTCCTCTAAATTCTTTACCAACACTAACATCAGATACTATACATAATTTTTTATTTTTAAAGTAAGAAATTGCCAATCGGTCAAAATGAAATTCTTTATAAATTTTATAAAACAACATTATTTGTCCAATTATATCCATTTTTGATGATAAAGAAACCCTATCATATCCTTGGTCTTCATGACTATAAAATTTAAGAGTAGGAGAGTCTAAAGTTTTTTTAACTTCTTCTTTTATAATGATTTTTAGTTTCGATAGGTTCATCAGAAATAAATAGCGATAAATTATTCTTTTAAAATCCCTGACAGTTTTCTCATTCTTAAGCGCTCCCCTTCAAGAGTTAATCCACGTAGTATTATAGAGTCATCAAAAAACTCAAAAAAATCCTTAATTTCTTTTGTGGATTGTTCGTATATTTTAGACTTAAATTCAGAATTAAAATCGGCGTCTTTAGTAGTATTTAAAAATTCATTCAGGAAAGTTTCAACATTTCTTTCTTTCATTTCCAGAGAGGGAAACTCTTTTCCGTTTTTTGATATATTAAAATTAATTGATTTAGAACCTTTATCGCTAAGTCCGGAACCCTTCAAAATATAATGGTCATTAGTAAAATCGTCTTGATATATTACTTCTAAAATTATCTCAGGAGCTTCGGACTTTATTTGCGCCTGAACTTTATGTTCTATGGCTTTTTTCATTTTTTCTTCATTGTTACCGGCGTTAATTTAAAAAATTTGCCATCAATTTTAGCAATGTCTTCTCTTACCATTTCTGCTTTTTTTACTTTTTCATTTTCCTTTATAAGACTTGGAACGGAAACTAATAATTCACTCATAAATTTTTTCATAAGATTAGAAGAAATTTCAGTTATTGTTCTTTTTAATTCAACTTCATTTATAAGCTTATATCCTTCTGGAACATTTTGAGTCCTATTAGTTTGATTTTCATTTAAAAGAACTTGTCCATTTCCTTGTTTAGCTTTATTTTGCTTTTCTGCAAGTCTATTTTTGATGTCCGTGAAAAAATCTGTACCATTATTTTCTGATTCCACATCAGATGAATAACTTCTTGTAGGAGAAGAAGCTCTTTCAAATGTATCGCTTGATGGGGTGTTATCTCCATATAATGCTTTTTCATAAGCATCAAAACTTGGACCTGAAACTGATGGTTTTGCTATACTTTCTGCTATTTGTTTTTGTTGAGGTTGGCCTGGAATATTTTTCTTAACAGGAAGTTCAAGTGGAATAAATCCATTTTGAGCTTTTTCTTTTTCGATAAAAGTATTTATTTCTTCTTTCTTTTTACCATTTTTTATTTCCATAAGCTTTCTTGCAAATTCAGTATTTCTAACCGGAAGTTGAACTGTAGCTGGGTCAACAGGAGACATTGGAAGTGGAATTCCCATATCTTTAAATTTTTTTAATCTATCTTCGTTAATATTAGCCATTTTGTTTTATTTACTATTAAATATATTAAAAATCATCAAAATCTTCCTCTTCTCCTTCTTCTTCTGAAATATTACCTTCACCTGATAACTTATCAGTCAATATAGTCACATTAGAAACAACCCACTCATGAATTAATTTAATTTGATTTTTTTCTAATATATTTTTAAATTTTTCAATTTCATAACTTAACATATCGGCTTTTAATGTTAATATATTTCCTATTCTTCCATATTTTCTAAATTTTATACCTCTACCTATTTTTTCAAACATTAATTCTTTAAATTCTATATAACTGCTTTGTTCTAATTCTTGATAAGATACATTATCTCCATAACATTCTTCAAATGCATTCATAGAAGAAAAATATTGTAAATCAATAAGGACGCACGTAGTACTAAGTCTTTCTGGTTTCATTATTTGTATTTTAGTTTAATTACTTGAATATTTTCTTCATCCCACCAAGCATAATAATTAGGATAAATATTTTTTTCAGTTATAAAAAGCTTTTCTATTTGTTCGGATATTTTTATTTTATTGAACTTATTGGTAAGTTTCTCCTTCTCCAAGTTAACAACCTTGTCTTTAGTTTCTATTTTAGCAAGCTCTCTTTTGGCTTGCTTAAACTCAACTTTTAAAGAATCTACAATTTCTTTCTTAAATTTTTTTTGATTTTCTAATATTTGCTTCCTGCTGTGCATAGATAAGTTCAAATATAAGCTGTCATTATTTAATGTAAAGGGCAAACAATTTTGTTATAATTCCGTTTAAACAACTATGAGTCAGCCGGCAATTAAAGAAAAACAAGAAAAAGTTAAGAATACGCCATGGACAAACATTGGTATAAAGGTGGATTTGTGTTCATTTTTGACGAGGAAAGTATTAACTGAAAAGTTTTCTCCTCAAAAAGCTAAAAAAATAGAAATGCGTAATTTCTTTATTTCGAAGATTGATGGGTGTGAATTATACGTGAATGATATCTATCCTGATTACATATTTTACATTAAAAATATCAATGGAAATAATGAGATTTTAATGGAAAAAAGTGAAAAAAACAAGACGTTTTATATAAAATATACCGGTATTTGGTCAGTTTTCGAGAGCCTGTACCTACTTGAATACTCTGATATTCAATCATTTACACAGATTGCCCTTGAAGAGCTCCTAAAATTACAAGGGTATAAAACTCTCCGCGGGATTCAATGCGTACATTACGGCCTTGAAGAGCTCCTAAAATTACAAGGGTATAAAACACGGCATCGGGGACAGGCTATTTTGCAAGTCCTTGAAGAGCTCCTAAAATTACAAGGGTATAAAACTGATTGCCCTACAACAATACTTTTTCCTTCCCTTGAAGATGGTCTAAAATCTAACGATTAAAAAACTTCGCAACTTTCTGAACACCCATTGCTTATATCTAAGTCATTGCCATTAATATCGAATTGTTCATATTTTGTAGCGTCGTCCATGGCTTTTTCAAATGGTTCCTTGCTTAAATCTATTATTTCCTGAGCCATCATATTTTTTCTGAAAAATCTTAATTTTTTTTCTGTATTTCCATATTTTTCTTCCATTCTTTTAGGAAAATCAAAATATTCCGGATTTTCAACAGCTATAGTAAGATGTTTTCTTAAACTTTTTTTCCAACACCACTTACAGTTTCCTTGATAACCTTTAAGTTCTAATCTGAATGGCATTTGATTCCAAAAGAAATTTATTTTTTGTTTTGTCATCGGCATAATTGAAACCAATGGATAAAAAAGTTTTTCTTCTGCAAATTTTTCATTTACCCGGTCTATCTCATCTACTCTGATTCCGATTGCTGTTTCATAGTCTCTTTTTTTCCAACCAATAGACCTGGCATAATGTTTTATTGGAACCTGTTTTAACTCCCTTGTGCAGTGTGGAAATTTTATACTTGGTATTGTGTATTTTTTTATTACTTCTTCAAATGGTTCGCCTTTGCGACTAGCAGTTTCGAATGTTACGATTTTACTTTTTGTTCCTTTTCCTTTTTCAGAAACAACATCTGCCTCAATCCAAACTACTGGAAAACCAAAATGGTCAGAACATTTTTGAACGAAGTCTAAAGTTTGTTCATTCTCTTCTCCAGTGTTGGCAAATACAAAAATCATATCATATTCATCTTGCTTATTCTTCCAAAGCCACTGAGCCATAAAACCAGATGTTTCACCTCCACTAAAACTTACTAATAATTTTTTTTTCATTTATTTAAAATCACAATTTTCCTTGATCCAATTAATCCAATTTTCAGACACCCTATTAACTGATTCATATTCTTCTTCGGTCATCACAGGTTTTATTATTGTATTTTTCGCAATGACTAATGGTGTTATTTTTCCAAAAATATATTCTGAATTTATTGATTCTTCTTTTTTCATTATAATTTAATTATATAAAACTTTTACATCTTCTCCTTTTTCTATTGAAATTCTTCTTTCTCTATGTTCATCAAGCATGTATTTGTATTGATTTTCATTGTTATTACATAATGTAGGATTTGATTTATATTGACAAAAGAAACAGTCTTTTTTTCTGTCAACACATTTAGCTTTTTGAAAGTCTTTATTAATGTGTATATCTCGTAATGTGTTAGCCACAAGAGTTACTGCTTCATTAATGTCATCATTCGTTGAGAAGATTTCTACCGGCTGTATAGCTCCAAATCCTAATTCTGGACATTTTTTGCTTTTTAATCGATTTAGAACAATGTATTTACAATCAATTTCATCCATAGGTACATTGAATTTTCTTGAATAAAAATATTTATATAATCTCATTTGAGCCACAAATATTTTATCTTTCTTTTTCTTTTGTACATCCCACTGTTCGGAACTGGACTTCCAATCAATAATTAATATTCTTCCAGTTTTTTTATCTTTTAAAATCAAATCTATAAATCCTTTAAAATGAAAATTATTAAATAAATTTTCATAAAGAAGCATTTCTACGCCTATCAAATCGTATTTTTCAAGTATTTTTTCAGTGGATAAGAGTCGTAGTATATGTTCACCTTGTTCAGTGAATGATTCTACGTTTTCATAATCTTTTGTATTCATCATTTTATCCATCATTTCTTTTGTGAAATATTCTTTAAAATGAGCTATTCTTCCTTCTAAATTTATTTTATCTCTAACTCCAATTTCTAAAGCCGAATGTATTGCACTTCCAAATATCAAGTGAATAGACGTAGGAGAAACTGCTAATTTTAAATATTTCTCAAGTAAATGTTTATGACCACATCCTCTGAATTGTGTTAATTCGCTAAAACTTATGTGTATAAGATTAGGATTTTTACTTTTAATCTCTTCGTATTCTGTGTTTTTGTCCATAAATTCAAAAATAACTGGTTTTTATGTTAAAAACAACTATTTATATTATATAAACTAAAAATAATTTACAATGAAACTAAATTTAAAAATGTGGAAAGATATTCTTACCGAAAAAGTTGGTACTGAAAAATTGTATTCTCAAGGAAGAGTGTATTTGTTATTTTCCGTAATAGCTTATTATATAACTTTGGGTTTTGTTACTTGGAAGGCTTTAAAGCCAACAATTGACATAGCCGAGCCAACACTAAATACAATAATAGATGCGTTACAATGGGCAATTTTACTTTTCGCTTCGTATTCTATGGGAACTAAAGTGATTGGCGGAGTTAAAACCGTATTAGGAAAAACACCACAATTACCGCAAGAACCAGTTGTTGTTCCTAAAGATGAAAACGTTGATAACGCCGGAGCATAATTAAATGTTGATTAGCGAATCATATAAAAACAGATTAAGAGAACTTGCTGGAATAAAAATAATTTCAGAAGCAAATGGAGACGATGAAAGAACGGCAGCTTTTGCTATGAGCAATCAAAGAGTTCCTTATAATAAAGATTTAATGATTCAAGCAATTGAAGAAGGTAGAGAAGTTGGTATTTTATTTCAAAGTAATAATGAGAAATATAAAATGCCAGTAGCTAAGTACAGAACAATCTTTCCGGTTTGTTTAGGCACGTCTAAAGCTGGTAAACAGGTAATTAGAGCTGTACATAAAATAGGTCAGTCAGAGTCAGCCGCTTTAAAAACTGGAAAAAGAAGCCAAGAAGTAAAAGACGAGTGGAGAATGTTTAAAGTGTCTAATATTAAATCGATGTGGATGACTGGAAAATTTTTCAGTATTCCGCCAAAAAATTACAATGCAGCAGATAAAGGGATGGTGAACATAGAAGTGGCGGCAGATTTCGATAAAATACAGAAATTTCAATCTGAACTTATTAAAAACATGGGAATTGAGGGTAGACCAAAACCAAATATTATTCCCTTATTTAAAGAACCAGAACAAGTCATAAATCCTGAACAACAAACAGATGCCATAAAAGAACCTAAACCTAAAAAGGCAAAAGGTACAATAACGCCGATAAAGACAATACCAACTCCATCATCAAGAGTTAAAAAAACAATTCCACCACCTCCTACAATAGCAAGAAAACAAAAAAAGAAAGACAACATTTAAGTTTCCTTTTCTTATTTACAGAAGTGGTCGGCTGCATAGCTTGCTGCCCACGAACATGGTTTAACCTCTAAATTAAATCCCAAATATTTCATGTAGTTTTTTGCTTCCTGAATCACGCCTGATGATTTATATTGAATACTTAAGTTATAATCAGAGTGCACCTCAAAATTAATTTTATTTTTCTTTAAAAAAGGTTTAAGATTTCTCACAACTTCGCCGGTTATATCAGTTTCCCTTAATAATCTATATCTGTAATCATACATTTTAGGAAGGTCAAACCTTGATACGACAACGTGTGCACCGTTACCATCTACGTATAATACAATCACAGACACAAACCTTGTGTAAGAAAGATAGCTTTGAGAATCTGTTCCAAAAAAAATGGAAATTTCTTTTTCTATTTTAGAAATCTTTTGTTTTTCCTTTTCTACTGTTATGAAATTTAAAATGTAATCCTTTATATCACAATCAATTTTTGTAAGGTGTTTTTCTTCTCCTTGTTCGGTTTTCCAAACGAAGTTATATCTATCACTTATAACATACTTATTATTAATTGTTTCACCCCAATTCAATGGAGGTGTGGAATTATATAGTAAATCACTCTTTTCTTTTAATTCTTTAAAAAAATCCTTATTATATCTTTTTGCCATTTTATTTCCATTCTTTATAATTATTAAAAAAGGCAGAGAAAACTCCCTGCCTTTGAACAACGCATTGTGGTTAATTGTTCCTATTGCTGTGCATTAAAATGTTCAGCAAGAGCAGTTGTTGATACAACAAATTCTTCTTCTTTTTTTGATTCTTTTTCAGCAGAAGTCATTCCACTTGGATTTTCAACAATTGTCAATCCTTGCTTCCAGTTAGATAATCTTTTTCGGAAACCCATCATTACACTTTCTTGAATTTCGTTACTTTGTGATTGTAATTTTTTAGAAAGTTTTGGTATAATGTTTTTATACCCGGCATGTCTCGCTCTTGATTTAAGCTCAAGAAGCTCTAATTCAATTTCTGCTATTTTTTCTTGTTTCATAATATATTTTTTTATTTCATTTTTCTACAATCAGTTGGAAAAACCTTTATGGAGTTAGCATAGATGTCATAAGTTGCATGAACTATGTCCAATACATACTTTTGGCCATCCGCATCTGATGTTATACATTTTCCTTCTCCATCCGGATGTCTAAATGCTTTCAACACCTTGGATGTTGCATCGTTAAAACTTTCCTGTTCTTCATACACCAATTCTACTGGATTCCATTTTCCAGTTGATTTATTAAATTCTGGCGTTTCAAAAGTATACCCTAAATATTCCATATATTAAAATTATTTGTTTGTTTGCTTCAACAAAGATATAGAGTAGTATTTAAAAAACCAAGAAATTTTAAATTATTCTATAATATTAAAAAAGAAATACGGAATTATTGGGGAATCTTCTCTATAATCACAATCGAAAGTATAACCTTTATAGATAACATCTAAATCAAATTGTCTATGTTCATTTCCTAAACCATCTAAAAGATATATTTTTATTATATTAACTCTCTCAAAATCATGAATCCATTCTTTAATATGAATAGCAGTACTTATTTTTATTGTTTTTTCATTGTTGAAATTTGAGATGAAAAATCCTTGTATATTATCATTATTAATTATTTCATCGTCGATTTGCATTTCTACTATAAATCTATTTTTTCTTAAAAAGTCCATAGTAAAAAACAACGGTAATCCATAACGTTTCAACATGCCATCTTTAGAAATGTTGTGACCACAAGAAACCTTTTCTATAAATACTGATCTTTTTCTACCTATATAAGTTTCATTGCTGTCCATTAAACCACTTATCTTTATACTTTAGTATTTTTTGCATCTTTATAGCATCTAATATTAAGCCTTTTCCATTATTCAATGTTATGGTGTAGTTTTTTGATAAAGCGTTCTCTAAAGCCTCAAAACTAAGTCTTGTTCCCTCTATGGAAAAGCCTCTTTCTGTGAATTTCACATCAAATGGTCTTTGTGAAGTTTTATCAAATTTAACCAAATAAGCTTTGTTTGAAGGTAATGATTCAGTGGGGGTTTGAACTGGTGCCTGAACTGGCGAACTTTGTTCTGCAAACGTTCTTTTTATTATTGGTGCTGACATTTTTTTTATTACTTTCTTTATATGTTCTGTTATGGCAGAAGTTTGTGTTGTTGTCTGTGAACTTACATCCGGTTGATTTGAAATATTTTGTTGCATTTTTGAAAGTTTTATTTTATCTTCCGCTTTTTTCTTTTGGTCTTCGACACTTTTTTTCATTGTATCAAGTTTTTTCATTTTTTCTTTCTGAGCTTTCATATTTAGACCTTCTGCATTTCTTTTGTTTGGTTCCTTTAATGCACTCATCATTTTCACAGAACCTTGAATAGATAAATTGGATTGTGTTTTTTCATCATCAATGAAAGAATCCATTTTGTCAAAAGTACTTAATGTTTCTTCATCACTTTTTTCATCATCTTCCTGCTCTTGTTCTTTGATTATTTTATTAATTTCAAAAAGAACAGCTTTATCCATATATCTTAAACCAGATTTCATAATAATAAATAGCATTAAAAAAGGAAAGGCCACCATAAACCGGCAACCTTTCAATTCTACTTGTTTTAAGATTAAAACTACTTTTGACCAAATAGGTCTTTCATATGTTTCTCAAATTTCTTTTCAGCAATTTTCCTGGCATCTACCAATTCTTTTTTTCTTACATGCTTAACTTTTTGCGTAGCTTTGAGTCTTTTATTTCTTTTAAGTCCTCTTTTTTGAGTGGCTTTTTTCTTATTAGCTGGTTTTTTCATAATTCTTTTTTTGATAAAAATAAAGCCAAAACAAACTAAAGTAAAGAACTATTATCTACGATTTATTTCATCTCTAACTTGTGCCGCTTTTCTATAGTCTTCATATTCTAAAGCTTTCTCAAGTTCGATGTTTAATTCATCTATATTCATATCAGTTACATTTTTTGTCGGAGCCGGTCCTTTTTCTTCTTCTGGAGTTCTCGTTAATAAATCTTCTTGATTTCTACCTAACAAAGCTGCTATTTCATCTTCATGTTCTGGAGGAAACATATCTTCTGGTTCAGGAATTTCCTCTCCTTGATTCTCATATGCTTCAATTTCACCACTTACAAGTCTTACTATTTGTTTTATTTTTTCTATAGCTCTTGGTCCGTCATGAATTGTGTCATCCATTAATGTCATAAATTCGTCAGGTTCCATTGAGGCCATTTTATTAAGAACATAAGCTATTATGGTATAATCTTCACCTTCTTCGACAACAACAAACGATAATGCATCATGAAGATATTTCCAAAATTGAGGTCCAATTAATTTTAACCAATGCTCATCATAATAAGAATCAGCCTGTTTAACAACTTCTTTAGCCAAAGGTTCTCCATGTTTTTCTTGAATGTCTGACAAATGTTGTAAAAACAAGATTTCAACTGCAGCTTTTGCTACTTCATGTAAAAGAACTGGAAATATAATAGCCGTTGCTTCTGCTTTCACTTCATCTCCTTGAGTATCTAACTTAGAACTTCCCCACATCTGTCTTGCTCCAAATGATTGTTCTACTGGCATTTTCCACATAAATATTTCAACATTTGGCATCATTTTATTATATAAAGGATAAAGTCTTGGGTCAATTCCATCTAATGCATTTTTTATTTCATCAAAAACTTTATGTGCTCTATATCCGGCACCCATCATAAGAGTATTGCTTACAATTCTCTTATTTACATGTTTTTTTATAATTTCTAATTCTTCTGGAGTAAACTGTTGTGCAACTTCTTCTTCTGGATCATCGTTATCTTCAGGTGGTTCGATTTCACCTGGGTTTTTTAATTTAGCATCAATCATTTGCATCACTTCATCAGAAAGACCAAATTTTCTTTTCACAATTTCTTTAGCTAAATTTTCTAATGCCCCTCTATTTCTTCTTTCATAAGTAAGAATCATATTAAGAGCATTTTGAATTTCCATCATGCTCATTGAACCGACGTCACCTAAAGTTCTTACAATTGATTTAAATTCTTCACTTCCTATTTTTTCAATAGTACTTTGGTCAAGTCTTTGTTTTGAAAATAATTCAACATTACCAAAAGGCGTTTCTGATTGTCCTTGAATTCCACTTCTGATTGATGGATGTGGCTCGTGTTCTCCTGGGTCAATATCCATTGGAGCCTCTTTTATAAGGCGCTTCATTCTGGATTTTTCTTTTTCTAACTTAGCCATTTTAACCCACTCATTAAGAAATTCTTCTGTTTTTATAGAATTTTGAATTTCTTTCTTTTTAGCTTTAGGATTTGGCTTTGGAAAAGTTCCGGGCTTAGGTATCTTAATAGGATTTGGACGTCTTTCTCTTTGTGGAGTTATTACCGGAGCTGGCTTAGTTGTTGGAGCAGGCTGTGCACCATTTTCTTTTAAAAATTTTTTGACTCCCTCTGAAATAAACTTTTGAAGTTGTTTTTTGGTAAGTTTTATGTTTTTCATGGTCTCAGTATTATGATTTACATTAAATAGGTCAAATTAATGTGTTTTCATAATCATTAAAACAATTCTATTTCTCCAAAAGATATTGCTTTTAACAAATCATCAATAGTTTGAAGTTGCTCTTTGGTAAAATCCTTTTTTGCCACTATAAATTGTTTTTATTAAATAGTTTTAAATTAAGAAACCATCTTTTTTAGAGATGGCTTCTTTGGTTAACGATAGGTTAAAATTATGAACATTTGCTTGAGGAACAATTTATGCAAACAACGCACCCTTCTTGATAAACAAGTGTATTTTTAGCATTGCAATTAGAACAGGTTTCTGTACTTTTTTCACCATCTAATATGTATTTTTTTAAAGTTCTACCAATTGCTCTTGCAAAAGATGTTATATTTCCCTCTGATTTATTTAGTTGTTCAACAATGAATTTTATATCAGAACCATGTCTCAATGAAAGCGAAATCATACGAGTTAAAGCCTCTTGTTCATCAGTTTCAAAGTGCTCTACAATATTTTCAATTATCATTCCATCTGCATCAAGGTCATATCTTCCTCTTTTCACTTTTGTAAGAGTGCCATTTTTTAATTTTACCGGTAAGTGGATGGATTTTTCTTTAAAAGTAAAAACCTCATAAGGTTCTTCTGAAAGAAGCCCAACAAGAACAATCCATTTTTTACCATCGGTTGTTACGTGATATATATCACATGGTAGTGTTTTTGGTCTATGTGGAGCTGTTGTTTTATTAATTTTATTTGATTTTTCTTCTTCTTTTTTTTCTGCTGAACCAAGAACTTCTGTCATTGTTCCTGCTCTATATGTAGTTCCTCCTTTTACGGTTTTAGTGTTAAATAAATCCATATATAGTTTTTTGAAATTTTCAAATGGGTAATCACTTGGTATATTTACCGTTTTACTCATTGCTGAATCAATATATTTAGACATAACCTCCATTGTTTTTGAGTGTTCGTCAATTCCTAACTGAACAGTTGTTGCCGCCCATTCAGCAGTATTTTCCCATTTGTTTTTTAATTCAAGGAAACGAACAGCATAATCTTTAACAACAGTTTCTCTTAATAGCCCTCTTGATTTATCAATCTTCCAAGAATATCCATCAAAATCTGTTTTTAATAAATTTTCATCCCCTTCCTTAATCCATTTCCACGACTGTAAGTTATCTGAATTAAGAGAAGATGGTTGTGTATTAAAGGCTTTATTCTCCCAATCAATATTGGAAGGCACAACAAGACCTTCTGGTGGATAAGGCATCATTGTCGTTCTTGTATACGTAGGCATAAATACTGGTTCTAAACCACCACTTACAACATTTGCAAAAATAGAAGAGTTTCCTGTCGGTTGAATAGAAAGTAAGTGGGAATTTCTGATTCCATATCTTTCAATCATAGATTGAGTTTCAGTGGAAAGATTTGAAATAAATTTACTTGCAAGATATTTTTCTTTATCAAATAATGGAAATGCTCCTTTTTCTTTTGCAATTAAAGAAGACGCCTGATAAGATTCATTTGCTATAAATTTCATTAGATTTTCTGTTATTTCTAAAGCGTAATCAGAACCATATCTTATATTTAACATCATTAAAGCTGAACCATATCCCATAATTCCAAGTCCAATTCTTCTTTTGCTTTTTAGATTTTCTTTTTGAGAGTCAAGAGGTACACTAGTTATATCATTAACATTATCCATGAAACGTATTGCTATTGGTATTATTTCTTTAATTTTTTTATAATCCCAATCTTTTTTTTCAAAATCAATAAATTGCGTTAAATTTATTGAGCCAAGTAAACAGACACCGCCAGTTGGAAGTAATTGTTCACCACAAGGATTACTTGCTGATATATATTCATTATAATATAAATTATTTAATCTATTAATTGTATCAACGAAAAGAACTCCTGGTTCATTTCTGTTATATGTGGATTTCATTATTAAATCCCATAATTCATTTGCATTTTTATAAGTTTTATAAATAATTACTGGATAACCTTTTTCTTTCCATTTTTTCAGGTTTCCATCCCACTCTTTATTATATATATCTTTATTAAAATCAAAATCAGGAAATTCCAAATTCCAAGGAAGATTATTTTGTACAGATTTCATAAATTCATCCGTTATTAAAAGTGACATATTAAATTTTGTCAACCTTCCAGGTGTTTGTTTTGCTGTTATAAACTCCTCAATATCAGGATGATAACACGACATTGTTACCATCTGGGCACCTTTTCTTATTTTTCCTTTTGCTTTTTCGTTTTTTGACTTTTTACCACTTCCTTCTGTTATCACAGCAGATTGTGTATCCCACATATCAAGCATTCTAACAGAACCAGGACTTTCATTCCCAATCCCTTCAATAAATCCACCTCTTGGCCTCATTGTATCAGCACAAAATCCATAACCACCTTCAGACTTTAAAATAAGAGCTTGTCTTCTTAAAGCCGACAAGATTCCTTCCATAGAATCTCTGTCTTCTCCAACGAATCCATCTACAAAACAATTAATATAAGTGGTGCCCTTTATTCCGGTTCCAGCATTTGATGTAATTCTTCCTCCTGGAACGAATTTAAAATCTTCAAGCGCCCACATAAACTGATTTGTCCAATATTCTTGATTTAATTCTACTTTTGCTAAATCTTTAGCAACCCTCAATTGAGTTTCATCAATTGTTTCATTTAAATATTTATATGTTTGTTCATAAATTTCTTTACTAAATTCATCTACAAATTTCGTCCCTTTTATTTCTTTTAATTTTCCTTTTGTTTGATTTTCCATTGTTTCTATTGCCATTTGTTTTAATTTATTTTTTGTTGAATTAAATAATAAGTATTTTTCTTAATGTTCAGAGAAAAGAGGATAGTCCTAAAAAGAAATGCTAAAATAATAGAATATTTTAATTACGATTTCTAATTTGAGCTTCCATAGTTAACGCCTTAATGCCGGATTTTATATTTGCGTTATTTTCATCTTCTATTTGTATATCTATTTTTGAAGTGTCAAAGATCATTCTTAACGAATATCCATCTTCTCCATTTCTGTTTTTTAAAACCATCATTGTGGCTTTCTTAATAACTTTATCCTCATCTGGTCTCGCAATTCCTAAAATAATATCAGCTGTTTGTGCTTTACCAAGGCTTTCAGAGATTGTATCGAGACCGAACTTGTCTTTATTCATTGAACTATTATGAGTGTAAATGTCATTTGCAAAAAACATATGTGCATCCTCCACTGTTATATCAACAGTTTCTTCTTCTCCAATTAATTCTATGGACATTATTTCATCTTCTAAAATGTCTATTATTGACTCACTTACTATATTCTGTTTTTTCATTTTTTATAAAATTTATACATTTTTCTATTATTTGTTTTTTGTCGTTTTTATAATCTAACTCTGGTATTCTTAACACTTCATATCCTTTACTAATTAAAAAACAATCTCTCAAAATATCTCTTTCTTTTTGTTTCGTGGATGAATGCCAAAAATCACCATCAAATTCTATTATTTTATTTTCAAATTTAAAATCCACACTTATAACATATATATCATTTTGATATGTATAAAAAACATGTTCCTCATTAAGTTCTGCAAAATAACATTTACTTTTTTCGAATTCATCAATTTGTTCATATATGCTCCAAAACAATTCTTGTGATATTTTACTATAATTTTTTAAAAATCTTCCATTAATAATAAGCTGTGTAAATCGTTCTTGTCTTTTTATGGGACCAACAATTGGACCATACCTTTCTATATAACCCTCAACAGAATTTGAATAAGAAACTTTTTTACAATATTCTTCGTATCTTTTTTTGCCATCAACCTCACCGTATCTTTTTTTAAATGCTTTTAAACTTGTTTTATCCATTGATTTGCAATATTTTTCATATTCATCTTTACCTTTTTCTTCGCCATGCTTTTCAATATACGTTTCAAGAGAATTTTTGACATTCTAATTGAATTTTCATTCCAAATTCTTGTACCTTCTTCTTCTCCATATATCTCAATGCGCCTTTCTAATGTGGACCCATTTTTCCAATCTCCTTTTTCTTTTTTCTTTTGAATTCCGACTCTCCATTTCTCTAAATAAGAATTCCATCTTTTTAAACCCTCTTCTTCTCCATATCTTTCGGTCATTATTTCTAATGATACACTTCTTTTACTTTTTCTAATTTCATCCCAAATTTTATTACCCTCATCTTCTCCTAATTTAACAATAAGTTTTTCAAGAGTGACAACACATTTTTCATTTTTTTCATCAAATTGCTTTTGACCCTCAACCTCTCCATATCTTAATATGAAAGATTCTAATGATGATGAATTTCTATTAAATTTTTCTTTTATTAATTTTATTCTCGTTATCCAATCACATTCTATATTATTTATTATAAAGTCTACTATTAATTTAAAATTGTTATGTATAAAAATTTTATTAAATTCTTCTATAATATTTGTTAATTGTTCTTTTTGAAACTCATTAATTTTATTAACATCTAAACATTTTAAAGATTTAATATTTAATAATTCTTCTATTGTTTTAAACTTTTTTATTTTTTCCATACATATAAATAGTATGAAAATAAAATTTTGAGAGCGACACAAACTACTTTTTAGAAAATAAAAAATCTCCTTTTGATAATCCGCTTTCTATAGATTTATATTCATTATTTTTTATTGGAAAAAAATGTTTTGAAGAACATAATATTTCCTTTCCGCTTTTTAGTTTAATTTTATACACACTTTGTTTTTCAATTGGGAAAATATTAATTACTTTTTTAAAACCAAGATGTGTCAAAATTAAATCATTAACTTTTAAGTATTGTATTTCTTTTTTACCATCTGGAGTATCAATTAGAGAATTTAACCCTAAACATCTTCCACTCTGAGAAGCTGTCCAGATTGGAATATTCATTTCCATTGCCATTCCTCTCAGACCTTCATAAATTGAAGTCAGTGCAAATCTTTTTTCTGAAAAACTTGATGTAGCCTTCATTATGTCAGCATAATCAATAATAATTACATCTGGCACAATACCTTCTCTTTCTAAAACTTTAAGATGCGATTTAATAGTATTTAAAGACGCTGAACCAGTTGGAAATTCCTTAATTATAAGATTTCCACCTTGTTTTGAAATTTCTAAAAGAGTTTCTCTTATTACATCAGGATATTCAATAACATCTTTTAAAGGTAAACCGGTTAAACACGAATCTATTCTATTGCCAATAGCACTTTCCTGTAACTCGAGTGTATAATATATTACTTGTTTTCCTGCCTTTAATGCAGTACACGCAAATTTTACTAACATCATGGATTTTCCTCCACCAGTTGGAGAAAGTATAATTCCAAGCTCTCCACCAGCAAGACCTCCACCTATTTTTGAATCAAGACCACTCATTGCCGGAATTGGAGTTCTATATTTTTTTATTAATCAAAAATAGG